>Ga0123354_10000904_pt1 | contig 33217 bp, 19 predicted proteins | sample TergutLab28metaG_2_FD_97872 | JGI IMG/M metagenome (GOLD analysis project Ga0123354, IMG submission 97872) | Labiotermes labralis P4 segment gut microbial communities from Petit-Saut dam, French Guiana - Lab288 P4 | ecosystem: Host-associated > Arthropoda: Insects > Digestive system > Gut ... | reverse complement strand
CTTGTGAGTGCGGTAATGAACCTTCGGGTCCCGTGAAATGTGGGGAATTTCTTGACTAGCTGCAAACCAGTTAGCTTCTCAAGAAGGACTCTGCACCATGGGGTAAGTAAGTAAGTAAGTGCGTTGTATTATACAATAGAAAGCCTTTGGAATGATACTTGGAAACCGCAAAACTGTTTCCATGAAGATGCTCAAATTACATCAAAGTCTTTAAAAACACCATTAAATAATATTCAAGGTAATGTCTGTACCGTGATGGGGCTTTCATCTATTAATTATTTTCAGCACTTCGTTTTCAAAGATTCTCTACGCCTGCTCTTCCTTCAGGGCGAGAGTTTATACGCTTCGTCCGCCGAAGTTAAAGAGCCCAAAATGATGATTTATCACTGTGTATAAGTATGTTTTTTCTTGTGCATGACTCTTTTCGAGATACATACAAAACCCACTCGTTTAAATAATAAATTTCCAACAGATATTAAAGAAATACAAGTGGAGCTGCACAACATATGAGCAGCGTGAATGAGAGATACTGTGCAACGCACATCTTAAAAATGGGAATTATGTACCTTTATAGATTCTTCATTTTAGGCGGTGTATTTATTTGTTGGTAAGATATTGTGACAAAATAATATAGTTTTATTTGAACTGCATGTAAAAATGTATTATTTTGGAACCGAATTTTACCACAGTACAATTAGCCACAAGCCCTTCTGTGTTGACAACCAATCCGAATGTACCCAATCGGAATTTGTTACCTACGTCTTGAGATGTGACCTGACAGGTACGACGTACCACAGCGACGCTTATGGACTTCATAGGGAAATATACAGTACGCCAAGTGGCCAGCTGCTACAGCCGAAGTCCTTCCGTAGCACCTGGCAGTCGGTCCTCTGCTCAAAAAATGTCCCACCTTTTCATTTCCTTATTCAAAAGATCGCGCCAGTAAACCATAAGCCAGACAAATCTAGTCCACACATACAGGGCGTTTCATAATGTACTCCGGGATTACAAAAATTTATTATAAGAAAACCGTAGGACACGTATTTACGAAACCTGTACAGATAGAAGGAACAACTTAATTTTTTTCCCCAGTAAGTTGTTTTTAATCATAGTTAACATTTCTGCCGCTAGGCGATGCGAGTGTATATAGTGAGAAAATGGCCGCTCCGGGTAAGAAGTCGTTTTGTGTGTTGGAATATCACACGAGTAAGTCTGTGGTTACCGTGCAACGTGCATTTCGTGCAAAATACGCAAAGTTATCCGGGTGCATGATAATGTACCGCTTAAATGAAGGCCACACAACGGCTTTGATAAAACACGGATAATTGTTAATAGCTCTGCGACGAGCTGATCACTCGTCCAGGGGAGTCCTACCGACTGTGGTGAGTCGTTGTGTGTGATCTAGAAACCTCGTGAATGAGGAGACCCTGTCCCACTGGGGACTGTCACGCCAAAAACAAACAAACAATTGTTAATAGATTTTGCTTATTTCACTTTGTCTTTGTCCACTTAATTATGTGCATAGTTTTTTTTTTCATTTGAAGTTGCCTATTTCGTGCATTTTTTGTCAGCATAACTATTTGTTTATCAAATAAATGCACGTTCTTAGTTGGATTAGCTCATTGAATGTTTTTACTAATTAAGAATGTGCATTTGGTTGGTAAGTAAATGATGCGTCTGGTTAGTGTCTGTTTTAAATCATCTACTTGGTGAGCATACAGTTCAGATATTCCATCTAAAACTCCATGTACATTTCTGAAATCTTCTTAATTTGATAACTTTAATAATAGTTTAAAAAGAGTCTAATTTATAGGAGATTTGTTGTTACGGATGTTTCATGCTTTCTTCATTTCCTGTTCTTTAGCTGCCAAAGTCTTGAACTATCTTTTCTCAAAAGCCCTCAATAAATGAGATTTTGAGTTTTATTATTGATTGTGTTATGTTACTTCTACCTTAAAGTAGAATTTTGCATGGAAGAAGTTGGCGGTGTTTTCCTTTGAAATCTTTGTAACCGCCTACCAGATTACACGATGTAATAATTCAGACAATAGCAATATAATCCCTCAGTTTATTGTGTAACCTACGCCACCTAATCCTGACAGCCAAATCCAGTGTTTCCAACACATGTTTCCTCAGCTCATTGACCGTGCTAGTTATACTGATAAAAGCACCCGTATAGAAGAACTATCTTGAAAGAAAATCTCACTCTATGAACTTGACCCTGCCCGAATTTCTGTAGCATTTCGAGGTCACGAAATGTCTGATTTGATTCGAAGAAAGAAAATATCTCTGCGAATGGTCACGCACGGGCGCGGTGGTTAGACGTAATTTCGTTTGTGCGGATAATGGCCGTGTGTCTCCTTGGCTCACCCTGCACAGTCTGTAAAATTATTTTAATAGTTTCAAAAACGGATGTTTATTTTGAATTTTTGGTAACTCTATTACGTTTTGGAGATGTATTTTCCTGACAGCTGTAAATAAATGGTTCGATTCACTCTGTATCATTATGCAGTCAGAGGCGTGAAAGGATCGAAGTTGTTGTTGTTAGTTATACTTCATAATGTGCAAGTGCAGTGCAAAATCTAATTGGTATTTAATATGTGGTATAAGTAGCATTTCACAGAGAAATAAACAGTACTACTATGTGGATTGGCACCACCGAACTCAGTATAGGATCAGTTATTTGAGCCTACCGTTTCCACAGGAGCAGAGCCTCTATAGATTTTTCTTATTATCGCCCAGCTTACCAAGAAATCTGCATCATGAAATACTTAGAAAATTGCAATTTTACAAGGAAGAGTCTGGCATCATTTAATTCGTACCCTCCAAAATCCAGAATAAATACTGTACACCTTTAAATTATCAGGCAATATCAATAAAGAATGAATCCTACAATTTTCACCTTTTATTTGTGTTTAACCACACTTTTATTAAATGACGCCTGGTGACGTCTGCACATATCAGGGTTATATTCCATTCTGACAATAACATTTACAATATTTCTCGATCCGCAGTGTAGTCCATTTGCTAGTTTTATAATAATGTGCCTGAAATGGGTAAGTTTAGTTCATTTATAGTTCAAATTTGTACTGTTATTATACGAAATCTGTATACAATGGCAGTATTGCAGTAAAGTGTTATGACTTCATGCGATGTTAATCCTGGTGTATTTTGTATTATTCCGCTGATCGGGTGGAGGGGGAATTCTCATTTCAAGGAAGCCGAAATTTCATATTCTTGTACGTAAAAGAGCTCGGGAGAGGAGCTTGAAAGGGCCAATAGGAATGCAAGCTATGGAGTTCATGGTGATGACAGTGGTGATATGACTTGGGACACAAACTTGGCGGTGTGATCTGCATTCCGATGCTGCGCCGATAATTCTATTAAGCCAAATTATGTGTGTGTGTGTGTGTGTGTGTGCCTAGAGCTGATTTCAACGCTTTCTCAAACCTCGAAATTGAACGGCTTTATCAATTCGCATCAAGGTCCGGCCACCTTAAATTGGAAAAGCAATTTTCACTCTTAGTGTTTGTTAGGTTCTTGGCCTGTTTTAAAACTGTTCTGATTGCATAGATTAGCGTCTAGTACAGAACGAATCGTAAAATGAGAAGGTTGTGTAAGCAATCAGAATTAGCATTTTGCCAGGCACTGTCCCGGAATTTGAATGTGGGGTCCGTGGAAAATTGCAAATAATATCGTAGCACCACGACTTTCGCAACGCAATATACGAGACCTCTTCCAGAATGAAGAACAACTGGTCACCTAAACCTTTGTTCAGTCACGGATGTTATCCGCTTGTTGACCAATCCTTGCCTCATTGTCAAAGATCCACTTGAGCTACCGTCCTCGGTTCCTTAATTCATTTTGTGCTGCATAGTTAATGACTGCTGTCGGTCAGCTTCATACATCCATGTATTTATGTGGTACAAACTAACCTTTTCTTCATTCGAAATGTCTTGGTTCTGGTTAGCAGTTTGAAATGTGAACACCGTTACTGGGTTAGAAGCACTGTATGATTGGTTCAACACGACTTGGTCAGTGTTCGTTCTAACGGATTTCCGTATTAGTTGCTTCACTTGTTTTGTAGAAACAACTGTTTAGTGGACTCTTCCCTTCCTGGAACCATGAATTGAAAAGATGCATTCTTTTAAAATGTTAGAAGTACTTGTTTGCGCAGTTTATTCAATAAACAATCATGCTTCCTTGCCCACTAGTTTGTAGGTCAAAGAATCGTGTCGGCGGAAAAATCGAGGAGTCGATTTCGGATTCAAGGTCGCTACAGCTGCCTGTAATCGATAATCTGTCATCTAACGATATTTTCGGAATCGGTATCTGCGAGAGAAAGACAAGACTTGGCTATCCAATGAAAAGAGTCTGTGTGCTACACACCTGGACCAGGCAGTCCCCTCAGAATGAAAAATTCTAATAATATTTGGTTAAGATTACAAATTTTGAAGTATCTGATTGATGATTTTTCTCCATACTGGTCTTAGTTCCCCACATTAAAACTACACTGAATTGTCAGCAACTCGTTTTGAAACAACCTCATATTATGATCTGCCCCTCGCGCGAGAGACAAAGTGTTACATTCGTATAAAAGGTGAATTTGCAGTTTACCCTTTAACAAGCCATGAAGGCTAGGAGGAGGAGTAGATGCATAGCTCTACTCTTTCTATAACCTTAGCCCTAGTTGCTGATGGGTGGTCATCGTCACTCCCGGGCGCTTTACCCCGTGAAAGAGACCCGGTACCCATTGTACAGGAAGCTGATTGGGCCTCACGGCCGGTCTGAACGGGTGCGGAAAATCTTACCCCAACCGGGATTCGTTTCCTAGACCGTCCAGCCCTTATCGAGTCGCTATACCGTCTACGCTATCCTGGCCTTCTTTACCTTCGTACAAAACAGGCGAAACTGTGATTCTGTATTTTTTTTATTGTAACGTTTTTAAGAGACTGCAAGTTGGTATAACAGAGTTAGGTATAAAAACTGTGCTATATGTGGATCTGGAGAATAAGGAATGTGTGAAGAACTGTTGTGGGGATGTTTGATAAACCGACAAGGAGATGCGCATGGGACGTTAAGATGGATCATACGGTAATAAATTAGGATAAGGCTTGTTTTCATTTGCGGGTACTGGAGCTGGCGGTTTTGAATTACAGTTCTGCTGCCAGGCCTACTGCACTTATTTTTGTACCTGGTTGGATAGATTCATTAGGTTCTGGGTGGAAAACGGAAATGTATTCGAGTTTACGCGGTCTTTGGAAAGTAGTACAGATGTCAGCATGATGTAAACTGTCCGCCTGGTGTAGCTTACTAAACCGTTTCCGTTTATTTTCGGTTATGCTGCTATTTACAATTTAGAAATGGAGTGTTTAGGACTATCAGCTATTGCCTGTGACAGGAAATTAAAAATAAAGTTCACAAATTCTGCTAAATGGCTTGAAGTATTTTATTTAGCGTGCTCCTCTCCTACTCTTTCTTACGCATATGCGAGCCGCGCTTTTTATTAAGGGGTATTTTGGGCGGGACTTGAAAGAGAATGTAGCGGAATTCCTGTTCGTTTCATAGGATGTTCATAAAATGCTGATTACCCTGTTTTTTTATATTAAGTCCTATAATATACTCTACCAAATGTGTGCCAGGTACACTACTTAAAGGAAAACAGATATTTTGGCATTGAGGAAAAATATGGGTTAATTTGAGTTGGGTTTAATGAATGTTGCATATAGTAACGGAATTGAAGTAGCGCTTGTATGCCTATTAAGTTATTGTGCAAGAGGACCTGCTATATCTGCAAGGGGCAGTGATAATAATTATTGCTCTACAGTCTTTGTAGCAGAGATACTGAAGGGAAGTGTCCATATTTAATTTTAATATATCGATAGGAGAATGCAACACAGGAAAACGAACGAATATCGCAGTACCGCAGTTGGAAATTCTGCTTAGTATTCGGGAGGTCCCGGATTCAATTTGTGGCCCTTAGGCTAGCTGCTTTTAAGGTTTCTCGACATTTTTCGTCCACTCCAACTTGTGAGATAGTGATTCAAATCTTATACATACTTTCCAATTTATTATTTCTTAATTACCTGAAGCAACAAAATTTTAGTAGGTGAAGGCGTCGTTAAATAAAATAAGAATAGATAGAACACGTGAAAGGAAAGCACTTTTCAACTTTATAATTTTTTCCAATTGTTGTTGTTTCTTTCCTTTTAACATAAAGAAATTTTGGTTATTTGGAGAGCAGATAAGGAAATTGACTCCCTTTTTATTGATAAAAATATTATTTATTAAAATAACATAATGTTCAATTTCAACATGCCATAATTATTCTCGATTAAATTTGATGTAGAGACTCTACATTGTATATTTTTTGGAGAATTCAATTAAGTTTTCTCTTGGTTCAACATATTCACTTCTCGTTAAGAAGATCAAAATTAACATCGTTCGTTACCCCAGAAGAAGTCCCTCTCTGAGATAAGAACATGGCAAATAATATGAATTATGGCGAATATCTCACGACATTGTACAGTTTTATCTCCAACCTTATCGGATACGACATATTTTTGACACAACAAGAGGAAAATACGCGTACTTTGCACTGCGGTCCTTTAACCTGATAAGCAGGTTAGAGCATTCCAGAGGAACCTGCTTAATCGTTAAGATTGGAAAAGTGTAACCCCCGTACCAGACGATTACATGATGTAATATCCCAGCAGATTAAAATTTCGCAGCCGTAAAATGTCTTATCTTACACCAGAAAGATTTACTTGCCATTACACTCGATGTGGTAACTGTCAGGTGGCTTTTATTTACATATCCGACCTCCAGTATTCACTTTCGCTTGCCTCAATAAAAAAAAAAAAATAGCACAGTTAGCTTATGGACCTGAGGCAGAGTTGCTGCTTTTGGAAAGGAATATTCTTTAACATTTCTTGCAGTGAAATCTGGATGCAAACTCACGATGCTGCAATTGAAGCAATAGAGTCAAACCGAAGTATCATTTTGCGACTACCCTGCACGTTGCACCGGACTGCTTCACCTGCCACTCTCTCTCCCTCACCATGCATGACGAAACCTGTATTTACACGGGGTGGGGACCGATGCCAGTACGTATTACCCTAGTTAATATATCGCATCCCTTCGCTTCCCGGAACTGCTCTGTAGGAATGCCCTTTTTAAAAGAGATTTGCATGATAACGAGGCCCACCCTAGGCGAGGTGCTTCTTTTTTTTATGCTTATGATTTCGATTTCCGGTCCGTGTGACGAGGAATTTTCGTACTCATAGTGCTGACAAGAATATTTAGAATTTGAGATGAACAAAGACAAAGCATAAAATTGTATCAAGAGGAATTTCATAATTTTTTACTTTTTGTCCGATTGAAAAAAGGTAAAACAGTCCCATTACAGGCCCGAGGTGCCCAGAGGGTTCCAGGAAGTTAAGGTTCCCAGATTACGTGACACTGGCCCAGGATGGTGGTGAGGTTGTCAGCCTTACGCACCGGCCGTTTTTTACCCCCAGGAAATACTCCTGGTACTCATTTCTGTTATAGGCTGAGTCGACCCCAGGGCCATAGTGCGATCGGAAAGATTATGTCAATAAAAAAATCCAATGACACCATCTGGAATCGAACCAGCGACCTTCCGATTAGTAGCACAGCACTTTATCCGATAATGTTAGTAAATTACACGAAAAGGGATCAGATGGTCCAAATATTCAGTACGCATGAGTCTAAAGACAAATGTAGTAGGATGGATGGGCCGAAGGCTTTGTAAGTTGACTGGGCAAGCGGGAGAGAGGGGTATGTTTTGAATCATTTGCACTGGCCTTACAGTGTTTCAGTATACTGATTTGAGCAAGCAACAAACAGCAGCAATTAGACAAGGAACTGTGAGGCTGGTTGCTGGAGGAGATTCTGAAGCAGAAGGAGAGGCCATTGTCTCGCCAGCTTTCACTGCTTGATATCTTACCGTCATTTTCAGGGCCGGTGCATTACCACCTGTATTGTTGGACATTGGAGGTAATCCAGACGTTCCGCCTCCAATTCCAGAAGAACTGTTTCTTTCTTAACCCTTAGCCCGCTAACGTGGAAAATATGCTGAACTACTAATAATGCCAGCAGATGGCAGATGGGATTTAACTCGGCGTTTAAGGGGTTAAACCGTCCGTTGTGTATCATTTCATGTTCTTCGTACAGTTATATTAGTATGTCTCTTCTGTGTCAAGACAGATCATGTAGAACCACCACCCCCATTTTAACGTTGTGTTAGAGGCAATGCCTCTCTCGACTTAGTTCGCCGGTCCCTGAGCCACGAATGACGTAACTTCGGAACATGACCGTTATGTCGCTAAAGGAACTAAGTATCAGTAAACTAATCGAGTCAGTTGGTACAGCGATAAAACATTAAACAAGACCGGGTCTTAGTCCCTGTCAGAAAGGTTTCCGACTGACTTTTTGTTGCTGCAACAGCCTCTTCACACCGTGCTTACTGTGCCACTTAAAATAGACCACCTGTGATTTTTCCGATATCTCTTCCATATCATCATTTACATAATGTCATATGCAGTTTAACGTCAACATTTAATATAAAGGTAAAAATGTAAAACAGTCCCTTTAGAGGCCCGGAGGGTTCCAGGAAGTTAAGGTTCCCGGATTTCGTGACAACGGCAGAGGATTGTGATAGGTTGTCAGCTTTACGCACCGACCGCCTTTATCCCCAGGAAAGACTCCTGGTACTCATTTCTGTTAGAGGCTGAGTCGACCCCAGGGCCATTATGCGATCGGAAGGATTTTATGTCAATGAAAAATCCACTGACACCAGCTGGGATCGAACCAGCTTCTTTCCGATTTGTAGCACAGCGCCTTAACCACTGTGCTACCGCGGTCCGCCTCAAAATTTAATAGTCGAACTTTCAAATTAAAATTGAAGTGCCTATTCTAGTTTTCCCTTTCGTTTAATTTAAATAACCGATTGAGAATGTACTTGTTATAATTTGAAAGTATGTTATTATCCCCTTGCAAACCTGAGATTTTTAAAGTGTGAACCGCCACCCACTGATTCTTCGACACTCACGTATTGGACACAAGAGATGTACCTACTTTCTACAACATGCGTGCGCAAACAACAGCGGGACAATAGGGACGACCACGAAGAGAGAGTACAAAGCTCAAGTCTCAGAACCTTTATCATACGAAAGCTCGTACCAAACGATACTGCTAATATCAAAATGCAGCTGGTGTGACCAGATAAAAGCAACGCTTTATAAATGTCGCTAAGTGTCTAGGCACAGAGTCCGCAGAATCTCTACTGGTGTACTCAGCCAGACACCAGACAGCACTCAGTCACAGTCCGTGAGGGTTGCTGTCTTGAGAAATACAGCGACTGGTAAAACAGCGAGAATTATTTTACTTAACAGTGCCTTCTGTTGATAAGATAATATAGCGTCGGTGGTAGGTGAAAATGTTTGAAGGTGGGGTAACTGCTTGGATGATAGTGAGGGAGAAAACCTGAAGCACTCGGAGGAAAACCTCTGCTAGGGTCACTATGAAAATCACATATCCCACATGAATTGGCATGGAATCGAAACCTGGCCTCTTTGGCGAGACGCCGACAACTAATGACCTGTGCTGTGACACGACAGTGGGAAGAATTGCCAAGGGATATATTACGGCAAAGGGTAATTTGAACCGGTGTTAACAAATTGTTCCCTACTTAACGGCACCTCGTCTGATATGTAACTGCCCTGTGACTCCCCTTTACAGACAAATTTTACAAAAAATTCTCTGTTAGGACATCCAGTAGCCTGGTTCCTCGAAACGGATGAATAAAAAGTATCGTCAGTAGTTGATACAGAATTATAAACAACTGAATGTATAATTAGTAGTTATTCCTTTTGCCTGTTTAATGTTCCATAACATATCCCTTTTGTGTTTCCCTTCGGAAGAACAGTCGTCACGACCTTCATACCGACCTTCTGATAGCCGTACGGTGGAGCCACAGATAGCAGATGGTCCCTTGTTTATGACGTAACTTCCTTTTCGCCACAGACTTCTTATTTGACCACAACTCAAAATACCTTATTGTGGTCATTGTGTAATACCTCCTTTGAATTTGCATGAATTATTGTACCGGCCTCTGGTTTTGTTCTTCTTGTACCCACGTGAGCTGTTTTCGCTATTATTTATACAATTAGTGTTGATTTCGTTCGGCATCGAACGCCGAAATGTAGCCCATAATTACAGTTCACTCTATCTTGCACGATTTTGTTCCACAATGCAGAACGACGGAATGCTGGTCAGGGCTGTATCAGTCTTGTGCTGCATGAAAAGTGCAGGCTTTCCATCTGATACTTTCGCTTGACCGCGAGAGGCAAGGCCTTAAGATGAAGTAGCTTATCTTCATATATGTATTTGCTGTATATATGGAAAACAGCGGTTTAATCTTGTACTTATCACAAGTGTAAAGACGCATTCTTAAAACAATATGCCTTAGCTATCTACCTAATTAACTAAGGTAAAAACCATGTAAAATATTCAGTAAACTAGCAAACTAACAGGCTGAATGACTAAACAATTAACCAACCATTAAATTATCTAACCAAACAGCTAATTAAAGATTTGTGTCCCCCCCCTTAAGAAACAAACACATTAAATAGTTTGAGAACAAGGGACCGAGAAAAGACGAGGACACAAGCAAGACGGGTTAAGTCCTAACAGCAGAAAGAGCGAACTACTAGCCTCGCAATCTGTAACATTGCTATGATAAATTTTGACGTTTTGCTGACCGTGCATCTCATTATATTTGTCTCAGTATTTAACCAACTTGATGCACAACATTTTTGTTTTACAATAAGTTTATTTCATGCCTCTACATGTTTCGAGCATATGTGCTCATCATTAGGAGGTCGAAATTGCATTACACAGCCTGTGGTATCATCACACCTATAGGTGTGATGATACCACAGGCTGTGTAATGCAATTTTGACCTCCTGATGATGAGCACGTATGCTCGAAACGTGTAGAGGCATGAAATAAAACTTATTGTGAAACAAATTTTGTGCATCAAGTTGGTTAAATACTGAGATAAATTGCTATGATAGTTACAAAAGCTAGGCGCGGCTGCCGAAACCTGCAGCACGCACGGGAACAACTGTGTGAAATCATATATGTAAGTTTGATTGCGCTAGTTAGTGCTCAATCTGAACTACGCATCTCAAATTCGATATGGCGAGACATCATAAGCTTACCTACAAGCATCACACACCCCGCTTTCTGTGTCTGAATGCTGCAGATTATACCTGAATTAACGCAGCCAGAATCAATACAATACTACTTTATATTGTGTGCAGATTGTATCAACTTTCATAGATATAATTAGGCTATTAAGTAATTAGTTTTGCTACCCTCATCATGTAGAATGAAACATTTGAAGGCCAACAGGGGACATGACCACTTCCCAGCCCTTCCCACATTCTAGTCCTCTATACACAGCTGGGCTACTGTTCACATAGCGTTCTGGTACTGCCGGCTGAACCCTCCAGTTGTCACGAAGCATGGCGTACTGTGTGTTAATAGTCTGCACGAAGGAGTGAATTTCGATTATAATCGAAGCGTACAAAAGTTTTAGGCAAGGCATTTGATAGAGGGGAAAAATTCTAAACTCTCTGGCTCTCATTCCATGTATTTTTAATTACTATTCCTGAATGATTAACAATTCAGAGTGGCACTTGGTAGTTCAGATGGTAGAGTAGGGCTTCTTTGTCCCTCTCATCACGTTACTGAATAGTCTGAAACCATTTCACATTGTGAACTGGCTTTGCTATTTCATGTCTCGAATTTTCATGTTGTCATTTATGGGAGTGTTATGGAATGAAAACTGTCTCTATGGGATAATTCGGGAATGGTATTAGAGGAATTGGTAGTGGCCTGGCCTTATTGTTGATCGTCGTAGTGCCTGAGGAGGTTTAGTCCAAAAACCTTTATAACAAGTGCAGCGGGACTGGTTTTGCCTCCTCAGATTTAGTACATAGGCCTACTGCTGTCTAACTATGAGTCTGTACATGTAAAATATGCACTTCCTTAATACGTGTTGAGTAAGAATATTTCTTTGGCCGTATTTTGGAAGGTACTAAATATTAAAATACTACTCATAAATTCACTATGTAAATACACTCATTAGGTAGCCTGCAGGCAAAATAAGCTGTTAACTCAGTGGTAAAGTATTTTACTGGAGCAGTTCTAGTTGTAGATTTAGATGACTGGATGCTCGTAGGTGCAACTCGTGGCTTACCAGAGACCGCCACTGGGCTCTGTGATGAATTTTTTTAACACGGTCCACTTCCTGGTATTATGTTTTACAAGAACCTTATAATATTGTGATCCAACCAAGGACGTGGAATAAATAATAATAATAATACCCTAAAATTTCATGGTTCATATTTTGCTATAAAGAAGAACCGTAAAATAAGAAACAACTGAAGACACTCCATTCCTGCTAAAATTCTACAAAGTATTTGTGGGGTCTGTGCGGGTACGGAGTTCAGAAACATGATTTCTGAGAGAAATGAGTAGAACTGAAACTGAGATGGGAGAAATAAAATTTTAAAAAGGTCAGCTTCGAAGACCTAGGGGTAGATGGGAGGATAATACTAATTTTACTGTTGAAATAGGAAAGTGGGAAGCTGTAGACCAGATAATTTTGGCTCAGGATAAGAGCCAATATCGACAAGTTGTGCCCGCGGTAATAACATTTTGTTCCATAAACGGCGAAGAATTACTTGAATATCTTACTGGTAATCCAAGGAATAAGACGCCTGTAACTGTAAAGGAGGCGGACTTTTAACAAGATTTTTAATTGATGTAAAAACATGTAACGATTAATGTCAGAAGGAAGAGCATCGTACATAGACAAAATTGGATATGATGTTCAAAACAGGGTTCGATGTTAGCACACTTTACCAACAGTTCAGTATAAGTAGCCGGAAACATCTGAAGCACCCAACATCATACACATATCTTGCTGGGGTTTGCAGAGCTTCACTGTAAACATGCGTGTAGGAAAGAATATCGCAAAGAAATGCTTGGAAACTGCAGTATAATGATGAATATCTTATTTATGCAGTGCATACACGGATAGCTGCTTCAGCGGTTAAAATATCTGTGAATCATATTTCGAGATGTCACTTTTAGGAGTTCTTTGCATAGCGACCCTAATGGTTTAAAGGAGTCTTGACAGGAGGTCAGTCCTCTCCATTTGTCCGATCCTAATCTCATATTTATGTGTATTTAATTTTATTTATGTACGAATTAGATCTTGTTGGATTATTTAAACTAGCTGGTAACCGGGTTTGAATAAAATGAACCCATTCTACAACACTAACATCCCATCACTTTACAATTAATTGTAATATCTTGCTTCCATATAAGCAAGTGACATTCTTTTTTCGGGTTTTCCAATAAAATTTTTGTGCATATGTCTGTCTCACGTGTGAGGCTTATTGCCTTCATCTCGTTCACCTTGATTTTACCACCCTAATAATAATTTGTTTGGTGAAAACTACGAGTTTTAAACCCTCCTCCATTATATCTGGGCATTTTTCCATCTTCCGCCGATTTCTGCTGTCAAAAAAATTAATTATTTATATTTAAAATTAAATTTATGCACAAAGCCTGTCAAAGCCAGGAGAGGTTATTCAGCTTAGTGCCTAGGCGGTAGGCTCGTTGGGTTATGCATCGCGGTTTGATTCCCAGAAGTGCAGGTTTTTTCCTCTACATTCAACACTACGTAGGCCTGTGCTATAGAACTGAGAAAGCGAAAACTGACAAAGTAACAATTCAGGTTAAAGGAACAGACCCGGATATTAGCTAAAGTGGCTGCCAGTGAACGGGCGGAGTTGTCGTTGGACCTAATGTTCTGAGGGCTGTCATAGTCAAGGTGAAACTCTTGATGTGCCTTACAGTGTGTGGGGACAGGCGGACAGCGCTCCTACAGGTGTGCTTGCTATTTGTATGAGCAGAACAAAAAACAATCCGACACACGATCATCAATGACCCACTTCTTCGAGTCCCAAGTTCAAATACCCGCTCCCCTCTATTCTCCTTCCAACCTGCTGTCGCACAAGTCGCAGTCTTAGGGTGTGTGACGTAATTCAGGGGAGTTGAAGCTTTTCTGCTGCCGGCTACTAGGTATGTGGGGAAGGCAATAGGCAAAAAAACAGATAAAAGAGTCCCAGAAGAAGTATGGAGACTACTTACTATGTGCATGAATCCATCTTGAGTTTGGCCCCTGGTATTGCCTCATATTGCATCCGCAATATGAGGCAATGTATTTCGAGAAATATAACCGAACGGTTGGATCTGAAGTTTCCCTGGATGTGAATATTCATGTGATGATCGTCTGTGTAATACAACCCTGTAATCTGGTAAGTGAATGCCAGTGTTTCGGAGGGAAATGCTATACCCATTCTACCCTGAAGATGGAGGCTACATATGTATCTGAAACGCCGGTATCCACATGCCAGACTGCACTTCGGTCTAGAAGACCACAATATGAGTAGCATTCAGGAAATTATCAATTCTAATCTTTCTCCAGTCATTTGCTAGCCTGTTTACCTCCTACATTCTTTCCTACTATACTCGTGGTTATGTTTTTTTCGACTTCTGTAAATTGCGTAGCTGAAATAACATATTTCCGTAAATAAAAAATCAATCAGCGACTCGAGAGTTGTTTTGTTAAAGCTTTCAAGTCATGCTCTATTTCTCTGCTGAAGGGTTGATGGCGCGAAACCGGCAGGTGTTGGACAAATGTGGAGCCACCGATATGACATAATAACGGCACTCGGCTTGCTATATAGGACACAAGACCTTAAAATGTAGGTTAAAATATTTGTAGCGGCATATTCCACCCCTTCGCTACAGAGTTTTTACCCTTCTGGCCTTGTAAAATCCCGTTTCTTGCACCCCTTACACTTTAATCCTTACCCCCATTTCTTATCCACATTATTGTCATAGTAATGCAAGAGTGATCTATGTTGATTGCAATTGTTTTCTGGCTAAACACGTCATTCAGCGACTAAGCCTTGGGCTTTACGGCCCGAGAATCATGGCTCCACTCCCAGCAGAGGTAAGGTCTTTATCTGCAATCTAAAGCACCTTGACCGTCTGCTGCTCCCCCCCCCCCCCAGGGTCCACTTATTTGATGGTTACTGAGGGTCAGGTGGTCGGGCAGTGAAACTGACCACTCACTCCTGTATAATGAGGAGGTTAAAATTCGGCTTTATCTCCAACCATCCGTATGCTTACCTTGTCTTATTTGACACCTCTGTTTCACTTCACACAACACAGGTTTCGTTGAATATAAATATGTAATAAATTGGTATGGTTCGCTCTCGTTCTATTGCAGGACGTATTCTGGCAACTGATTGGAGAGTAAGTAGAAGAGAGATGGGTCAGGCTAGGTGTTAACTCAGCAGAGATCTGTAAATTCTGTATAAAATAATTATACAGTATAAACCTACAAAATGCACCTTTTCTAGAATAATATTTTATTTTATTGTGTCTTCTACATATTTCGAACCCGAGGATGCAGCTTCAGGAAGACATAAATTTCTGAATAAAATGTTTAAATATAAACTCTACACTGAATAACAAAGGAAGGTTTAATGGCAGGAAAAAGATGTTACTCAGAATGTGGAATGAAATGTGAATTTAAACAGGGATTAGAAGGACGTTTTCACGCCCTTCTTGTAAGATAATACTCCGCCGTTCGGCTGAAGGAAATGTACGACATATTACATTTGATCCTCGTCAGAATTCGAGCCTAATACCTTTCCAATAAGTTACTGATATGTCTTATATACTACTTTTGTGCCATCATTTTGTCGCAGTACAGTCATATAACTTCGATTACATGGTCTATCTATCTCAATAGTCACACTACTCCCTCAGTTAAATCTGCCATATGCAAGTAGCGCTTAAATATTACTGTATAATTTATCGTATCAGGGAAGAACCTGACTCGAATTTCGGTCTTCTAACTGACTCTGCTGTGAAACATATTTGGTGGTAGTGCTGAGAGAATAAAATAATAGGTCATTGTAACTCCCTTTCATATCCTTCGTAACTCTTAGCTATAACCATCTTGTAACTGTTGTTTGGCTAAATACGTTGCAAAATTGATTATGAAAGAGCTGATCGTCTAGAACTTTGTTAGGACCCCTGCAAAATTTTAATGAATAAAATACACATCCGCCGTCACAATACAACGAAAATAGAAAAATGAGCAAGCCATGACCTTCCACTCTGGGAATATATTGCATTCGTATAACTAATTTTTATAAATGATTAAAGTCTTCGAAATTCCATATGATCCTATTTGTTGTTGAATTTGGCGTAACGAATTCTTAACCGAAAGTTGTTGGTTATTTTCTGCAGAATGCGGGGACCCTTGCTAGCATATCTCCACCAGATACACATTAGTTGCTTCAATGGCCAATCATTCTCGATATTTCTGAGCTAAAGTTGGACCAGCAATGAATATGACAAAATCCGGGTATATCCAAGACAAAGTATGCGTAAAAAGTCGGCCTGTTTCGAAGAATACCTCGAGCAAGTTTGGATCACGTAAAGGTTCGTTATTTTTTCCTAGTTAACATAAATTTAAACTTATACGCTACATTTCATAAAAAAAGAAGCAAGAAATTCTGGCAACATGCGTTGGTTTTTTTTCACGATGTGGCTAACAGCACAATGATGATATTTTTATGACTTTCTATATTCAAAAACGAATATAGATTATGAATGGCAGTTATACTGGAAGCCTACTCTGAACGTTATCTGACGAATTTGATTTCGGTCCAGACTGGGCCATTTTGACTTGTCAACTGTGTACGGTCAAATATATACTTTACAAATTTTTAAAATCTAAGTCCACAATTACTACATAAATGGTCTCATTAAAAAAAAAATTCTGTTTTTGAAAGTATTCTCATAAGACAATGTTTAATGATATAGAAACAAAATAATACATTCCACCTTTCAAAATTTACTTGTGTTCACAACAGCTTTACATTCTTCTACCCTACACAATTTAAATAATTATTTCTGGAACATAATTTCAGTATCAATTGTATAATAATGAAATAATCGATTGATATATTATCGCAATAAGTGGAACTCATGGTCACAGAGGAATGCAAATTTTCAAAGAAACCTTTCGGAAGTTTCACTACTTGTTTATTATAACACTTAGAGGTGCTACTTCTAGCTTCCGGGATCTTACTGAGGACGCTGATAATTCCTACTCTTTCTCATCACCCGGATTTCGAAGCCCTTATGCACGTTATGAACTAAGGATGTGTGTCTGTCTCCCGTTAGACACGTCCAACCCTTTTAAAAATCGTGCAACCATAACAAATCGAATGCTTGTAATTTAAAGCACAGGTGCAGCAGTACCTCCGCAGACAACGTGACTGTTAGGCAAGAGTGGACCAACTGAACGACATGCTTGCATTTCTCTATTCGTAAAATTGATAATGGCCTATTTTTTCACGTGTAATGGAAAACTTCCAAGGTTTGTTTTTTATCTAATAAGATAAGAGGGGATAAATCGAATAGTGAAATAAGGACTCAGGTACTCGAATGAATAAACAAATGTCCACAACAATTTTGTTGAACAGCTGTAGGAAATGAAAATTCTTGTTGAATTTGGACGTCGATATAAATATTCTGTTTACATGGATATTAGGAAGTAGTATCTTGAGATCAGCTATATTGCACTCGATAAAAAATACGTAGAGAACAATAGTATAAACAGCCAACTAGATGTAACAGTAATAATTTTGTTAACAATTTCAATCAGCTCAACAAGTTTCGGGCGATAATTTCGCCCATCCTCAGGAGCGCTAGACTGTGTTTACAGCTGGTGGTGTAAGGCATCGTCGGTGCTTTATACCACAAGCTGTAAACACAGTCTAGCGCTCCTGAGGATGGGCGAAATTATCGCCCGAAACTTGTTGAGCTGATTGAAATTGTTAACAAAATTATTACTGTTGCATCTAGTTGGCTTTTTATACTATTGCATCTATGATGCACGGTCACACAAACATCAAATACATAGAGAACAGGCTTCTATAAAGTATTTGATGAAATTTAGGTACCATAGCAAGACTTTTGTAAAGGGTTTAATACTCTTAACTATTTAGGGAATGCCGTACATAGTAATACGGATTACGGAGTAGTCATTGGTTTACAATCCCTAATGAGCACGATGACTCGATATAGAGCAGGCTATGAAGTCTCTTATTAGTTCCAGAACAATTTCGTCATTTTATTTTAGTGCCTAGAGAACAGTCAACAAAGGAAGTAAAGAGACTTTAGTAATAATGTTAAGATTTAAAATAACTTGTACGTTCATTATTATTGTTTCGTTTCGAACACCATACTGAATTTTCAGTTACGTGTTACATACGTAAAGACAACAGCTTGATGCATTAATATTGATTTAATTATTCAAATTAACTCTCTTAAACAGTGAATATGCTGTATTCCTAGCAGTAAAAATGTAGAAGAGAGATATACAGACTGCAAAGAATACTTATAAATTTGGCATTTTAACTGTGAGAAAATTCTGCAGTTTCCTACAGTTTTACTTTTCGATGTCAGGCCCGCCGAAAGCGATGTTTTCCTCTATCTAAGTGGGCTGCATGAACGATGCCTAGCGCATTATATGCATCTTTGTAAGATTGAGATAAGTAGAATGCCTGACTTGTGTCGGAATTTGTTAGCAACTGGTTTCGGAGCTTATAGTGTGTATCGTAGCGTTTCCCAAAAATTTTCTAGGAGGAACCCCTGAAATAATTTTTTATATCTCGAGGAACCCCTACGTATGTAAACGTCTATTAGCCAGAACACAAAGAAGCTATCAGTTTCTCACGGTGTTACTCCCAATTAGCGGATAAAGATTTCCGCCTCATTTGTGTATTGCACGATTTCTGACGGAATCCGTAAGATGTTCTGCTGAACCTTGGTTGGGAATCACTGGTCTGTCGGGAGATTTGTTGTGAGTTGCCTGGTGACACTATCATAGTGCATGAATTACTGCGAACAGCACTTTGGCATTCCTTTCTCAGTCTACCTTATTATAGTACATGTAACTGACTGAATTAATTCTATTTTTGTTTTGGTCAAAGGTGCATTTAAGTCCATATGAGTGATTAGTAGAGAACTGACAAGTTAGGTGCTCAAGGTGTAAATCCAAGACTGTAATTAAACTATTTAGTTAGGTGGGCGGTATGTTATGTAGAAGACAATGTAGGGAAATTGAGTTATTACTTGTAAGACTATTGTCTTTTTATGATGGTGACACTGTTGATAAAGTAGTTCGTGACTAAGATGGCGAATTCACATTGAACTATTTTAAATACAAAAAAAAAAATGTGTATATGGAACATTTGGTGATACAGAAGTGGGACAGCTTGGTTAATTTCGGCTACAGGCTGTGTTCAATTTACAGGAAGTGTAAAAAATTATCCAGACCTTTGTTGTTGTCCCGGCTATATATGTTAAGAGGCTTTCTTCTGGGATGCGACGCGGGTACCTATATACCAGACTGCACGCCATCACATACCACAAGACCCTTATCTTAAGAGAGTTTTCAAAGCACTCTGCCTAGATCGGCTTTAGAGAACCTTCCCCCTGCTCCCCCTTCTGCCTAGCAAAGTTTAGACTAAGTTGTCCTTACGCTTAATTTTCACTACCAGCGGCTGTGGGCTAACTTAACGCTCAGTCATCCAGGCCTATCCGGCTATTATACCGAATGACGTAAGGCGGCTCATACCCAAACCAATATCCTATATTTTGGGAAATGTAACTCTGTTCTAGGAGGTATGTCGGCCGGAGCTTGAATGCCATCATTATTCTGAGTATAAAGTCAACATAGGGCATTTGTGTTACAATTTGACTTCGAATATAATAGCTTAGTGCTTGAGTACACGAATAACTTTACTTTTAGTGTTAATTAAGTCGCTGTTGTATGCAGGTCTTTTCATGCCTGTTATATTGAGTTGCTGTTGGAATTGTTTTGTGTGTTTCTTTTATGAACGTTACAAGTAAACAGAATCCATACCAGGCGAAAGACACGGTATTTGTATGCTGTTAACTTTCTATGTAATGCATTCATCTGACGCGAGAGGTATGTACACATATATCGCAGCCGTCGGAATGAAACAAAACATGTAGGTGAAGGGGACCAAGAGTTAAATTGTGGGGGCCGTTCTACTGCGTGAACAGCGGGAGTCGCTTGTTGAACATCAGAATTACAGAATTAGGGGTCATGTACGTATATACATTTTTTTCTATATCTGTTTCTAGATGCAACTTTTAATACGCATCGAAACACAGACTTCATATTTACACGATTTTCTCTCTGCATACAGATTCCAAAAGCGCTTCATAAATACTACTATACGTAGAGTCTTTCATGGAAATGTAATTTAAAATCGGCAATATCCTTATTTCTATTTCCACTCTCTACATATTCATTGTTCATCCCGAACAATAGGCGAATAAAATATTGCTCTTTATTATGTTATGATTTTATTACTTTAGCCTGCTACACGGATACCACCCCAACCCAGCCACACCGAAACTCCAACACATATCGAAACAAGAACACACGACCAATGTGGTAATACAATAGAAAAGTCGCAGGCTCCTGATGATGGATATATTAATGTCCGAAACATGTTGAGCATAGAAGAAGTTAAATAAAACGTAATAACTAGTGACATCAAGTTGGTCTCTTATTCTTCAACTATTACTGGGACCGTGTTTGTTACCTTTTTACATTTGAATTTTCGTCTTTATGAACGTAATTACGGCCGCATACCGTCTCATTTCTGATACATTCTAGTGTTCACAAACCGCCATTCCTTATCCAAACGGAGCTTTCAACAACGTAATTCCCGTGACGGGAAATGGGTACTTTACACTTCACATGAATGCGTGGGAGGACCTACCTTTTTGCGGGCGATCTACCGCCTTCTGACTCCAGATCTTTGTGACTTTCCGAGAACCAGTTAAAAATGTTTAGTTCTTGCGAAGCTTCTATTATGGATGACATCCTGTATTTTTTAAACACCGCACACAATTCAGACTGAGTATTGTACTATTACATGACACATTTGCCACGTCTATTGATTTATTGGCAAAACACTGAACGGAATTTTGTGGAAAGACCTCTGCTGCTTTATCAGTGAAGCTAAGATGTTCGTTAACTTACATTCTGTGGTGGCCAGCACGTTCAATTATAATTTCAGAAGAAATCGCATGCCGGATGTCTATTGCTAAACTGGAATACTCCAAGTGTTCGCATAGGTCTGTCTAGAGGCCCAGAAACGTGAGAATTTCATTATATTATTTTCTCTGGCACAGGCAAATATATAAAGTCTCCATAACGCAGATCAGGATGATGGACAGAGTCCAAATAATATTCTTCCAAGAACTTATGTAAACAACCACTGCCAAAGTACGGAACGATGTGCTATGACTATATTGGCAAGATGAGAACTATGCACTGCTTAAGAAGGACTTTGCATCATTGCGTTAACTATATTTCAAAGTAACAAGTGACAATATTAATACAATAACACTAAAAATATCATGTAGGTTTTTTAGTGTTAGGTCCGTGAATGGAATAAGTCTGACGAGAGGCTGAGTACTAGTTCTTTGCACCCAGCCTCTCAGTATCTGGACAGTTTTAAACACTAATATTATCTGTTGTTTAGTTAAAGGAATCAAGTTGCGAGTCACACTGAGAAAGTGGACGGATCGTGCGCGGCTTGCGAGCAGCGGATTTGCTACCAAATATTTTAAAACATCAAACTATGAAGAAAAAACCGAGAAAAATTATTTTCAAACCGTAAGGATGTCAACAAAAGCGTATGGAAGTTATCAGCTCTGTTTTTCATACAAGGTCAAAGTGACCCCTTACACTGCCATTGGAGGCACATTGTACCCATGTTCCCATGCTTATCCTCAGGGTTAGGTTGGGATGGTTAGTAAAATCCACAACCCTGCCGCTTTACCCTCGGGAAAGAGACACGTTCCCGATTGAACATGCGGTCATGTGGACCCCATGGCAGGTCCGGACAGGTGCGGGTATCTCCTCCCCACCTGGTTTCGAAAACCGAAACTTCCAGCTCGTAACGATTTCCTACACCGACTACCTTGTCCCCTCCTACCTTTAGTTTTGTACACTTGTTAGAACTTGCCATTTCCTCTATTCGATATCTACAAATAATGTATTTTTTTACATCAGTTTCGTGCCTCACAACGACTGCAAACAAACCTTGTGGCATTATGCTGATTCCTAACCGATATGCTGATTCTCGATGCTTAGAATGTCCGTAATATATTGATGACCTAGGAAGTATCCAACCGATAGATAAACCACAGGATGCTTCAGATGCCAGTATACCATTTCAAAATTTGTTCTAGATGGCATAATCACCCAACTCAAGTATAGAATTTCTTTCAAATGATTGACAAGTATTCAACCGACTCCACTTTTGTGGAATCCCATTGTTCCCGACATTCTGCAATGGACGCCTGCTAAATCATTTCAAACCTTAGTACCATTTTAACGTTACTACTACTATGGCATGACAGCCCAATTTCGGAACCTAGCCTCCTTAATTTTCTTTCTCCAGAATTATAATATACATCGGTGTGGAAATGACGCTGTAATATGGTGTTGGGGAGGCAATCGACACGAGACTCCATCCTGTTACTGACGGCTGTACTAAGTATTTATTCGACTCTCCTCATTCTCCCTAGTCGATGCCTGTTTTAACATCTTCCAAAGATGCCACGATCACCCTCAAACAATTCTTATTTGCCATTTAGGACTATCTTGCTATTTTATTTGATGTTGCATGATGTCTGCAATTGAAATACCATTACTGAACAACCTCGGGAAAAATAAGTTAAGTACCTACATGTGTAGGTACCGCCTACTTTAAAATTAAATTTATCTGCAATTTGCCCATAAAGTTTATTTCCTAAGAGTCGGAGTAGATAACGACATTTTCCCCCGAACAGCCTGAAGCATTTTGTTTTGTAATGGAGAATGTAGCGTCTGAGTGAGGAACTAAATTATTGAAACGTTTACGAGGAAAACTGGTAAAGGTGCGCACATTATCACTGTTATATCTTTGCTCTTTCTGTCCGTCCGTCCCTCCTTTCGAAGGCCCGCTTTCAACTACTTGAGCACAAGCTAACAGTTTTACACATAATCTGATATTGGGGAGTTTTACTATAATTTGTCGCCGCATTGAAATTTTGACTCAAATGGAGAAAGTATAAGGAAATACTTTACAAGAGCGCGTGAAAGTTTTTCTACGCGTATCCATAGTGCATTTCATCTATGTTACTGAAAAACTTTTTAATAGAACTTGTAGCTTCTAATAAAGCACACATATTATGTGAAATGAACACCCACCACTTCTTACAGTTTTCGACATAACAGATAGAAGTAAACAAACGTCTTAAGAATGCTGCGCTATGAATAACTTTCGTACTTCCGAAATAGTATTCGATTCACAGGGTCAACTGCTAAAAATTATCACCCTAGAAGAACCTTACATTTTCCCACTCCGTCTACCAGGACAGATTTTAGCTGAGGTTTCTGGTGAAATATTTTATTTAAATATCTTTTAAATATTTGTAATTGTTTTGTTGTAAGTGAAATGTAATTATTTGTTTTGTCTTTCACTACTTTTGTAAGTCACCGGTCAGCTAGTTTTCCTTTCAAATTGGTGCGTGATTGAATTTAAGCACTAGGGAATTAAAAGTATTGTAATCTTCTTAGGTTGACTTTTCCCCACGATTTTGGCTTTCCACTTATCTTGGCGCCCTAATCGGCCGCCTTGTTCGGCTGCATGGATAGCCCCCCCCCCTATTAGCTAAACATTTAGGGTTACTGTGTGTCTTAACACTTTGAATGCGAAGATTTGAAATAATGTACTAACTTTAGGGAAGAACTTATAATGCCGTACATATTTTTTTTTTAAATGCTTACGTTAAATCTGTAGCTTGGGCAGTAGGTAGCCTAGGAGTTGTTACACAGTAGCGCATGTACTGTACCATTTCCGATAAACTTATATTCGTATGTATGATAGAGTATTACATTTACTCTAAACACATCAATATATCGGATGTAACGTCAGAGTTTCAAACCGTCCGAGTAACATTGCCGTATAAAGAAGTGTCTCAAACCGTATTCATTGGTACCGCTGTAAGCTTACTATACGTGTGATATAATTCCATAAAATATTCCACATGATTCTTTATAATAATTTTCCATCAAACAGAAATCTAAACATACATACATATGGCCGCCATGTTTTTTTTATATATCATCCTGCTCTCACTTTTCCATTACTTGCGCAATATCATTACCCACCTCACAACTTTGTAGCGTGTTCATCTTTGCTGTTCTTGTTGAGGTTAATTTCAGAATGGAGACACGCTTACATGACTATATAATAGTCGCAGTCTTGTTTTTACTTACGTAAAACGAAATGCAGGCGAGAAATGGAAGCGGTAACCATTACGAGAAGTCGTCTCTGAAATGTGGAAACTATTGTGACACAGCGGGTAACGTAAATTGATGACAGTTGGACACGATACCAATGATCGGCACGCTAATGTGTCTCCTTTGTTGCGGAAAACACAGCCATCAGGCCCGACATGCCAGCACGCTAAGAGGACAGAACTGTCGTGTGGGCTGCTTGCCCAACTTCCTTGATCAGATCGGAAAATAAATAGTTATTATTTGAGTCTGTATTGTGCCATTTGAAATTTAAGGTTCTAATATCACCCCTTTGTACCCTAATTCCTTCTTCTTCTTCTTCTTCTTCCTTTTCTATCGTCTCCTGCTTAGACTACTATTTTTCTTTGTCTCTTGGAACTAGGAGATTCCGAGACTTCACATCTACGCAATTTATCTGTTTGACTCAGTTCTGTACACAGTAATTGTCTTAGCAGTCTCATTTGTATGGCTAGGCATTTTTATTTTAAATTTGTGATTTTCGATTCACCTATAAATGCGCGGTTTACTCTTATTTTTTACGTTGTATTTAAGCACTTTTCAATAAATTTTATTATCATAATCCTGCTGTTTGTTAATGACTGTTTGAATTTATTTTCAGAGCGAACACAACTCTCAGAACTGTATGTATTCATTTGTCGTCTACTAAATTTTTAGGCCGTTTCTGCCATCATCAGGTAGATTTCACAATAACATACACGGAAGAGCACAGATGGAGTTATATTTCAACACATGCCTAAAAGAGGACCTTTTTAAGGCCCTTTTCTAGACATTTATACTAAATTTCAATGAAAGCATAAAACATTTTCGAAATAACTTCAGATGGGATGTAGTATTTTCCATATCTGTACCTTGTTATCGGAACAAATCTGAAAACGCAGTGAGAAATATTTTCAGAGCTTGTTATGAGTTAGAGAATTCCCACGCTTTGGCATTATTGGACTAAATCAGAGACGGTGTTGTAGGGGGGGAGGTCACTTACGCAAAGTGCCACGAAGCCTGAGCTTGTTTACCTAGTGGTCTTCTTGGTGGAAGTTCAGAGTCACAGCTGAATACTTTGCAACCGGTTGCTTAAATCGTTCTGTACCTGCTTGTTATTATCACCATCGTCATCATCATTCTCTCAGTCATTAGACTATGTGACCTCTTAGGCTACTCCTTCCTGCCATCACTTGAGTAGTCTTTCTACGCCTTTCTTGCCTTTTATGCGTTCACCTTCTTTCCATCTTCTTACACGCTATTTCCAATTAACTCGGCAATTCTGTACGAATCGTAGGATTCACAGCATGTTGGTGTAGCTGGTGCCGAGCGTGACTCTACTGAATAGGGAGTAACGCTCGGGCGGTCGGAACCAGATGATGTTGCAATATTCAGCCACCGGATCGGTATTTCCCCTCCAGCTAAATTTACGTACACGTGTGTTGCCATGCCTTGTTTTTGCGAGGCTCGGCAATACACGTGTACGTAAATTCGACTGGACCAAGGACGCCCAGGTGCAACTTGACCCCACGTTTACTTTAAATCTTATGACCGACACATGGCGTTTTGAAACTTGAATTGTACAATACACTCCTAGGCTCGCGTTTCGCATTACTGGCTCGTTAAAATTAATAGATTCTGTTGTCGCTAATTAATTCCTTTTTTTTCAATTAATTCAATGTTTAACAGACTCTCTTCGCTCCATTTCTCCCCAGAAATCGAGGTTTGATTCCGGAGAGGACCAAGAGATTTCCTCTAAAACATCCCAAGTGGTTCTGTGGTCCAGCCAGCCTCATGTTCAGTGTGCTTTAGTTTACACGTCCCTTTGCTACGCGTTCTATAAAAAGGCGATTACAAAGCATCGCAGTATCTTATTTGGCAATTATTTAATGTCAACGTACTATAAGTTTCTGCTTTACAAGGCCATCATCGGATACTTAAAAATACTGAGAAAATTATGACTAACACCACAAACCCCAATGGGTGAGATTTATGTTGTTCATCCCATGCATTATCGATAATTGATTCACGACTCTAAGCCAAATAAACGCACAAATTTGTTCAGTAGATATTTATATTACAGCATCACACCTTACAGGCCTGGAGTGGCCCAGAGGGTTCCAGGAAGTTGGCGGTTCTCAGATTACATGACAACGGCACAGGAGGGTGGTAAGGTTGTCAGCTTTACGCACCGGCCGCCTTTACCCCCAGGAAATGCTCCTGGTACTCATTTCTGTTAGAGGCTGAGTCGACCCCATGGCCATAGTGCGATCGGAAGGATTATGTCAATGAAAAATTCCAATGACATCATCTAGAATCGAGCCAGCGACCTTCCGATTTGTAACACAGCACCTTAACCACTGTGCCACCGCGGTCCCCATATCACACGGAATATGCCTACATGTTTCGGTCCACTTGGGGCCGTCATAAGATAATCCGACCAAATCCATGCAGCATGAAACTAAATTAGCCATTTTTGTGCACAGCTGACGTGACGTAAAAGAGTCCGATGGTTAAAATGTAGACATTTCTTTGTATAGTTGTAGTGTAAATGTGGTAGATCTTGATATACTGGAAATTAATGTCAAAAACCTTTATATAATTAAAATACAGACATGAACGAACATTTAAAATACAAGTATAATGCAAACTGTATTGGTTATTGCAAGTGCCGTTCTACCTTTCAGTTTCATGTACGTTTGTACATTTATGTATTTTAAACGTTTCTTAATGCTAAGTGAGTGAGAATCTCTTCCGTAAAAGGTAGCATGAGAGAAGTTCGACCAATAACGCAAGAAAAATATTACGTTCCGGACATGAATGTTGCTTTAAGTTAAGATATTTCTGTAATGCTTATGGACCAGGTAAAGAAGACAGCCAAATGCTTCTAGTCTTTAGTTTTGGTGTTGATTCTAAGCTCATTCTTATTGTACGCACCTGTTTGTACGACGAAAAATAAAACCAGTTACAGCAGCGTTTGATGGTTTCATGTTCTTCAGGCTAGCAGATCGTAACCACGTGGGCTGATCACTCTCCCGCCCAACCAACCCGTTCAAAATTAAAATAGCTGTTTTAAATAAGAATGAAACCCTCGGGCGTGAACAGAACCGCCCTGCACTGTGCATCACTCCAGTCCATGGTAACCAAATTTGGCCGCGCAATCTTTCCTTTGGACTCACTCGGTTACAGCAAGTCCCTTCCCTGCCACTATGCCACCCATGTCCGCTGCGCAAACGATTTGGCTCCAATGGAAGGCATTTCAATCAAATGGGGTTTATGTCTCTTTATTTCATTCCACTTAATATCCCAATTTGTTAGTTAACCGAAGAGCTAATTGTAACAATAAAGGGTTATCCGAAGTGTCTAAGTAGCTGTCTTGCAAAATAACTAAATGACAAATTGACTAGTAATTCATAATGAAACAGAGCTCTTAGGTAACTTACGTCCTTACTAGTTAAAAAAAAGTACTAGCTAGCTGACTAATAATCTAACAGACTAGTTAAGTATTTAACGATGGCAGTAACTCCCTAGCCAAAACACGAATTAATAAGTTATAAGTTTCTTAAATGACTATATTAACTAAGTTTATTATCTCATTACCTAGCCAAGAAATTAACTATCGAAACGGATAATTAATTGTTAAAATTAATGTTCTCCTTGTACGCACCGTGCAGGCTTATGGGGGAGGGAAATTTTAACTGTTCTCATTAATCGACAATAATCAAGCAACAAAATGTACACAGTTTGTCTTTTACACATTCATAATTGTACTAAAACAATGGAACTCCTACATATTTCGAATATTATAGGTTCACAATCAGGGAGTGCATCCAATAGTTTCGTATAAAACACATCTTCCCCTCCCCCGCCCCTCATGGCACAAGAGCCTCTAGTGGGCCAGGTCCTTCTCACTGTTGAGGCTTCACGATCACATTCCTCACACCACACTTGTTAGAACTCTTTTGAACGAGTGATCAGCCCGATGCTGAGACCTCTACCTAACAAAGCACAACAGTCGCAACAGACAGACTTTTTTGCCCCCTTCTGGGATTCGAACCCGCAATCCCAGCAAGCGACAGGGCCCAAACCCAGCCTTAGACTGCATGGCCACTGGAATCGGCTCTAATCATTTTTTAGGTGTTTGGAACTTGATCTTTTGCGTAACGTGTAGAAGAACCTGTAGTATATAGAAGTATTCCGTGTAGAAAAGTTACGCATGCAAAGCAGAAAGGAAGGCTCTTACACAGTGTATAGAAGGCAGCGACTGCACTCGTATGTGATGGAGGTTGATGAACCTCTAAGTTTCGAAATATGTAGGAATTTAATTGTTTTAATAAAATTTTGAATGTGTCAATGACAAATTGTGTACATTTTTTGGTTGATTGTTGTAGATTATTGATTGTAATGTACGGAATGAATAAGATAAGCCATTCTCATTCCTAACCTAGGCGCTAGATGTAGATGAGTTGTCAGCTTTGCGCCCCACTCTTTTTACTTTCGGGGAAGGAGCTCCGGTACCCTTTGAACAGGAAGCTAGGCGGGCCTCAGGGTTGGGCTGGACCCTTCGGAGAACGGACGAATATTCTGGTCCTTCGACATGTCGTTGGCTATTTAGCACTCGACACCGCTGCACATTCTAAAGACCTGGACTGACGTCACATCCTATGATATAGCTACTTCAACAAGACTAAGTAACTTGCACTATTTTCACACTTTTCCGTGGTAACGTCTCCGACCAGAATTTTAGAAATTTCGATGTTGAAGCAACCGAATTTCCACCACGCCTAAAGGACGGAAGACATTTTTTTTCTTAAAAAATCTTACGTTCTTAATGCATGAAAGAGTGGATGTAGAGCGCTTCAGACAACAATTATCCTGGCAGCTAGATGGAAGGCATTTGTCGGTTTCAAGTCCCAGCCCAGGTGGAAGAGCGCGTGATTCCCATTCCGCGTACAGTTGCGTTTAACGTAAATTTCCAACACCCCTACCGAGATTCGAATTCCGGATGTTAATGTGCGAACATCTACTGAGCCGTTATGTCCCACCAACGCCTCGCCTAACGTTCTTTTGCGTTCTTTACGACATTTCTAATTTCTTTGGTTTCTTATTCTTCCTCCCTGCTTTATTACTGATGTTTATTTCTTCCTTCTGTCTTCTCAGGTAAGAAATTATCAAGCAGTGAAAAGGAACTGCCATTACAAAGGACTTAATTATAGCAACACTGCATGTCTGTTTTGAAATATATTTCAGTCCTTTGCTGGTTTTGCCTAGTTACTAAGTGGCTGATATTCATCGCGGCTGTCATGACGTCATTCGCGGTCGATTAACAGACTCGGTGTCAGGCGAACGCAGACATTGGCACGGCAGAACGTACATAAACACTCGGTTACGGTGGCTAATGCCTGGTTCCTTAATGGCCGTGGCATTCCACTTTCCCTGAAAAGCTCAGCGACCATCACGGAACTCACAGACACTGCCACTTCTATCTTTATGTTGCTTTGTTTGTCATGCTACGGAGACGGCCTCTCAGAAATATTTAATGTTTTGTATCACCGTCTGCCTTTGGAAGTTGCTATGAGTCGTGCTTAAAGCATATTATAGTCATTCAATTTATCCTACAAAATTTACCGTCAGTCAGTTAGTTGATACATCTCTTACTGCAAGAAATTCTCGGGCAAAATTCAATGAAATTATTCATGCGAGGAACGCATGAATATAAGGAGCTCTCACAACACCTCAGTTCATTAGGCAGAGGATCCACTGAACGAAGAAGTGTGTTGCTGTTTAAATACAACCATTTTTAAAAAGCCTTCTTTTTCATTACACGTGGACCGTGTATCATCATTTCTGACACTCGTTCGTTGCTGATGATAATAGAGTACCGAAAAAATTTCTATTAGTTTCTTCTTCGAGTTATTAAAACTGCCATCTCACTGTTATCACTTCCTACACCACGAAGTTTATTAAAATATGTTTTTTTTCCGGAAGGACGGCGGAAAACCACGAAAACAATAATAAGTGATGGCCGATCCACGTGTAGGAAAGATCTCTAGTTTAGGAGGTTGGAAGAAAGAAGAATAAGAATTACAGTTGATATAATACAGGCATTGGCAAAAATAGTAACTTTTTCCCCAGAAGATAGAAATTCATACATACATACATTCGTTCAATGCAATATTCCGCTACTGACCAGGAAAATTTTCTAGTTGTACTGGGTTTGGAAGACTAACAGTAATATTGCCTTCTGTACTTGACATTGTCCACTTTCTTGGGGGTTTTTCTTACCACACCTGTTCTAAAACTGGGTCTGTTCTCGCCTTCAAGTGGACAAGAGAAGAATGCCGCGATGAATATCGACCACTTAGTAACTAGGCAAAATGCACAAAGGACTGAAATGTATTAGATATTGTAGCTACGGTCACCCCGTAACATGCCGAAGTAAGCACAAAAGGGAGGCAGTGGAATAATTCTACCCAAGCTTAACTTCGTTGCTAGAAGAGGAGGGGTGGTCAACGCCACACCGCACCCTATTTACCCACAGGAAGAAGAGCGTGTGCCCATTTCATGGCAGGGTGTTTGGACGTCGGAGCCGGCCTGGAAAAATGTGGAACCCTCGCTCCCAACCGGTTTCGAGCCCCGCACCTTCCAGTCCGTAGCGAATCGCTATGTCGAACACGGTAAGCGGCCGAGATTACGTAGCATCAGGTTAAATGTGAAGATTATCATGAAGGGTGAGTGCCAGTAGAGAATATTTGGAAAAATTTGGTCGTAAGCTGTTTAAAATTTATTTTCCCATCATTCTCCAGAGAAACTAAGGGAAGAGAATTTCTTTATTTTTGGCTCATTTATCGACGCTTTGAATTGACCATATATATTTTTCTTATCTATAATATCCGTATATAAATAAATAAATAAATAAATACACACACACACAGACACATTGAACTTCAGCTTATATAATGCCCTCGGTGTGAAAGAGTAATTGAGTCGCACCTAAGTTTCATGGTTAAAGAAGTTCCCTGGCTGTGATTTGTGTCTGAGTGGCTTAGTCACACTTCGTTGCTGTGACTGCTGGATTATGGGGCTTATCGCTTGAATATTTTGACGCCCCGTTTTATGCACTACACACAAACACACACACACACACACACACACATTGTCTGTATGTTGATAAGTGAATAACAATTTGGGAAAAACGTGTAAATCAGCGGTCGAGGCGTAGTTCACAGTATTGTCCTGCGACTTGCTTCGAGAAACTGAGGCAAATCCCGGAACATCCTAAGCACAGCCAATATTCGGGCAAAGATTTGAATCGGGGATTACCCGAATACGAAACAAGAATTATAATAGCTCGACCATGACATTCGGTGTGGCAACTACAAGAAACGTCTCGGCTTGTTATTAAGCTCACTGCAGCCAGTATTCGCAATGAATACATTGAAAGTGTCAGTTTAGAGATCTACAGCCTGCTGTGTCTCTCAGCGAACAGCAATGAGACATACAGAGTGAAGATGAAGTATCTTGACACTCGATGTTTTTAGCATGTGGCCACAGTGTAAATTGACTTCTGCTCCCTTCCGTGTTTCAGTATTAATAAATTATTTTAAAGTAGATGAGAGCAAAATTAATGATTGAACTTTCTAACCGCAGAGACCTCTTGTTCTACAGACTCTGTATTGTTAATGTACTGAAAATTTTACATACTGCGAGTTTAAAATCCCAACAGTGACACTTTCTGTCTCAAGGGTGAAGGTGCCGAATCTGTGCAAAATCGAATACAAGTCAGGTCGGAAGTTTCCTTCCTATATATTGCGATCGGCCTAATCACGCTCATGCTCACGTGTCAGCAAGGTGCCAAGGCAAACATGCAAGTAGCCTGTGTCTCGACCTGATATGTGAGGTACAGTTCTGCCTGGATGAACTAATGAAACACGCAGCAACAAGGCTGGACGGTGTGGACCTTGCACACGACTACTCTGCTTCCAGTCCTGATTGTATTGACGCCCTCGGTGTATTCCGGCAGATTTGCAGCTGACGCTCATTCACTCCGCACACAAGGCAGCTCAGGATCATGAGTTTCTCTCTCTCTCTCTCTGCCTCTCTCTTTCAGAGATTATTTAGGGGAGAAGGAAGTTAGGAACACTAGGACGTGTTCGGGCCAAAAAGACAAATCGCTGACGAAGCGGAAGTCAAATTTATTAATCGGTTTGGTGATAATCCGGCATGCGGTATCCCGCAAATGCAGTCGCTCGAGTTAACACTTAAATAGCATGTGTTATGAGAGTCCAGATAATTCCACGTGCATGCAGCGCAAAGAGCAAGCGCACAGGGTCTCTTTGCAACCCAGAACAGGCATCACTGAAACATCTGCCCACAATCACACACTGCTGAATCGCAGATAACGAACACGTCTTTTAAAAACGAAGAAATGGGATGTCACTGCGGGCACTGGCGAAAAACAGAACGCACATCCATAACAGGCCACTCTTGGCAACACAACACAACACTGCATGCTGCCACAAAACCAAATGGAATAGTGAAATTAATATGACTTTTAATAGTGTAACTTTAGCAAGGACGATATAGCTCCCTGATGATGGTCCTAGGACCGAAACATGTCGGAGCGTTTTT
>Ga0123354_10000900_pt1 | contig 33234 bp, 24 predicted proteins | sample TergutLab28metaG_2_FD_97872 | JGI IMG/M metagenome (GOLD analysis project Ga0123354, IMG submission 97872) | Labiotermes labralis P4 segment gut microbial communities from Petit-Saut dam, French Guiana - Lab288 P4 | ecosystem: Host-associated > Arthropoda: Insects > Digestive system > Gut ... | reverse complement strand
GTGCATGTGACACGGTAACACCACGCCCCATTACAACTAATCTTATTTCTGCGTTCAGTCGAATACCTAAAGTACAGAGTAATGTTCGCTCATATCTCAGCCAAATAGACTTGCTAGTTTGAACTAAACAAAGCGCTTTTTTTGGTATTGTTGCTACCAGTCTGTTATCAGGGATTTATTACAATGGAGGAGGTGCGAGTGAAATTTAGGCTATGAAGACTACTTGACATTCAGTTCGGACCTCACAGAGAACACCTGGTGCTTTGAGTGAAAACCACAGTACATGTGAGTGGCTGTTTATTGTAGGATAGTGAATAATTAAATAACATTACAAAATGTGGAGTTTTCGGTGTTATACCTGACTGTGCGTGTAGTACCAGCAGGGATAGAAAATATTTTTTACTGAAAATCATTAACATGGGCAGACTGGGTGTATTTATATTTTTGTTTTACGTAAGGGTGCACGGGTCAGTCACACCCAATTTATGTTCAGGAAATTTTCCCCAATTTATGCCGTTTGTGCGTTTAAATGTCGAGAATTATATTATGCGATTCTAATGGATTAAAAAAAAAAAATGTTATGGGAATTTGTTTCTGATATTAAGCGTGGCGGTAATTTTAGTAACCGCTGGGATTTAAAGCGATTTACGAATATTTACTATACTTAAGACTTAATTTTATTACTTTTAATTTGTCTTCGTGTATATTTATTTTCCATTTTGGTGAAATTCTTTAGGCCCTAAAGGGCATGGAACAGGATGCTGGTTGGTTAAAATCAGCGAAGGACCGACCGTAATCATAGGCACAGAGGGCCTCCCAATTTGCACTCATCAGTCTTAATAATTGGCCAGCATGAGTTCTTTCTTTGTGGGAATCTCAAACTTCCTATAATTATACATATACAGGATTTACTTATGGGTTCGGGAAAACTTCCATTTTGAGAGTAAAGGGGTTTCTATGTTTGACAGAATATTTAGGGGTCTCTTAATGAACAAAATTAATCAGAATTCTAGGGAAACATTAGTGGATCTGATAGCTACGATATTGTCAGTGTGTGCAAATATTCAAAAATACGCCAGGTACATTTGTGCCCAAACGCAGCGGGCATTGTGCGTTACTTCAAGCATTACAATGAAGGCACAGGCAGCCAGTTCGACAGCTCTTGTGGATTATTGGATAATATTACTACTGAAATGTACAACAATAGATGTATTCTTGAAATATGTTAACAAAAATAAGACAAACTGTAGAATGCTCTTCAGTCTGGTATTTTTTTTAAGTACTTGATGCCGAGAGATCCATGAGGTCCTTCAAAAACATGAAAGTATTTAGAATTTACATAACAGAAATCACCTTGAGCTTCGTTTCAGCTCTTCACCATTCAGATATACATGTCTGAGTGAAGGTAGAGCTTCACACTCACAAAGAATGTGGGCAGAGGTTTCATCCTCTGCTCCACACCTCTTACACAATGGACTGACAGCCCCTTTAGGTGAAGATGTCTCCTCAGGGTATTATGTCCAGTGAGAAGGCCAGTATCAGCCCTGGATTGCATCCTGTTAAGGGATAGAAACGTAGCCTTTGCACCCAAACAAGGTCCCAAAATCAACTCTTGAGCCTGTCTTTGGGTGTCACCAAAACCTCACCACCATACCCAATGCTGGTTAACCAACCAACGTCTAATCCTTCCTCATATATCCTGTCTAGAGACCCCCATGGCTGGCTGAGGTCCAACAAACTGTAGAACAGAGCCATCTCTTGTGAGCTCGTCGGTGATCTCATTACCTCGTAGTCCAACATGTCCAGGGACCCAATACAGCCCCACAACATGCCGGGCAGAGATATCATTCAATGCCTTTTGGTACTGTTTGACCAATGGAGATGTTCAGAGGACTGGACACAAAAGTAGCTTCACAAAGTTAAAAGCAATTGCACAATATGATATAATTTTGTGTTCTCAGTTGCCAGTATAATGCTAAACTTTAATTAGTAAAACATGGAGTTTGTGTGTTGTAATGTGGAGAGTCATTGTTTTGCTGAAAAACTAAGATACTGTACTTTTTGTACTATGATTTTTATTTTAGGAACAGTACATTTTGAACATACCATGGGATAAATTTCCTTGGCTGTGGCTTTCCAATAAAATAATTTCTATGTGATCCAGGTCAGAGACAAGTCTCATTCACTGACTACACAATGGACTCATGTCATTCAGGTTTATTAAAAGATGTGTTCTAGCTACCTTGACCAGAAATGTGAAGTCTGAATCATAAGATAGATAAAGTGCAGATGCCATTGCTCTTACCTCACATGAGGAGACTGAATGGTGTTTGGGATGTCTGCCACATTGTTTTGCAATTGCTAATATTGTACAGAGTGACCCAATTAAATATGTCCCAGTGCCTATGATGGCATATGGGGGAGTGTGGGTGTAGCTTCACACATTTTTCACCTTAGCCCTAGCACTAGTGCCTTGGTACTGGCTTACAGGCACCTCGGCCAGCAGTTCTGAAACCAAATGACTCTGTCATATGCTTAAGCAAAAAGGGTTGCCAAAAAGATTGGAAAATGGTCAAGGTGCAAGGGTCACTACGGTGCCTGCGCCATGTTCAAACATTCTGTTTAAAAAACCCTCAGCACTAGGTGGAGGTTAAGTGGTTGAATAAACCCTCTCTATTCAGACAGATGGTATTCCCACTGTGGAATACAGCCGAGATTTCTTCTAGACAAGGTAGAAACTGAGAGGGGTGGATTGATGTGCCTTTATGACCTGCGTCTGTGAAATTGCATGGGATGCAAATCTGGTAGTACATTCTCTACAGAAAGTTAGAGCAAAGAACCTTCATTTAATGCAAGATTTTTCCATATATGTAACCTTAAGGTACTGATTCACACTTAGTACATTGAAGTTCTTATTACAAGCCACATTGTCAAATAATGCAGTTTAAATTCATTTACAGGGCCAGACCACATGGGAATTGTGTTAGCACCATCTGTGAAACTTAAAAATTGGAGTTTTGATGCAGAACTTGCTGAAAGTGGTTATAAATGGAAAAACAATCCCACTTACTTTATTAATTATGCTCAAGGCTTAACAGGGGCACCATTTGAATTCTGGATTGATTTGGAGGTAAGGGATACTCATATATAAGCATAATTTGGTTGCTATATGAACACACAGTTGGCTGTCATGCACACACACAGCTCTCCTCACATATGGATTCTTAGCTCTTGTGCCATACATTTTTCCAAATTCTGTTGCTGTGTTTAGTATATACATGTTCTGCACAGCAATAATGGCATGCCTCTCCTCCTATATTTTACACAGAGTGTCAAAGCTAGTTACAGGCAAATTGGGACATAAAGGTGAAGTATGATGCATGCTGCAGGATTACATCTGTTGTGCATGATACACAGGTAATTCTTGTTTTACATCCTAGTGATGCTCCTGAGAAGATTGGTGTAAATCCATATGGCTAAGTCAGACATTATATTCACATAAGAAGTAATGGAAGGCAAGAATTAGGGTTAATTACACCAATGACAGCTCTTCACACCCACGCACATGCCCCCTTGCCCCCCCCCCTCCCCCCACACACACACACACACACAGTGCTACGCTACACGACACTTATATTGTGTTACTAATAGAAGTATTGAAATAAACAATTAATATTCATTTTTAACCCAAGTAACTCGTAAAGGAACTGTAAACTGGTGTACGCTTATGTTAAATAGTGGTTGACATGATGTGAGGAAGGTGTTAGTGCTGGTGGTAGCATTTTTAAAGATGATGGAGCAAAAGGGTCAGATGGATTAGATAATGTTACAGTCATAGTTACTTTTTTCAATTTTATCTGCATTGTTATGAATCGCTATGTATACTGCTCTTTGCTTGGATATACTAGCAGTCTGTTCACCTTTTTAAGCTGCTATATTATGTCTGATTTCTCCTCAGTACTCATTGCCTTGTGCTGTTTTTTATTGGAGTTGCACTGGGGGATGTAGATTTACGTTTCTCACTCATGTAATAAAAGTAGGACTGTTAAATAAAGGCAGATACACCAAGAATATCAATCTCAACTAAATGGTGAGTGGACAGTTTACAGTAAGTGCACTGTCTTCCAGCCTTGTTCTACCATGTTTCATACTCTCTCAGCAGTGTTCTAGTATTTAGCCAAACAAAGGGTGTTACCTGAAAATGAAAGATGGACGAAAAAGGACTACATGTATGACTGAACTGTAGATAGGATTAGTTCTTCGGTTTTTTGTCCAACAACAGACACAAAATGGTAGTGTATTTGTCAGCTTTAAAGTCATCAATCCAACGATGATGAGACACATGCATTTGAACAGGTATTGTTTCTCTTGTATTTTATTCTGCTCATGTACGTTTTATTTCAGATTTTTTAAAATTGGTGTCTTTCATAGTCCAAGACATGTTTCAGTGTTCTTACATAGACCTGATGTTCAACATTATTTGTGAACTCTAAGAACACATTTTCTGTGATGTGATTCTAAAGGCCCGTCACAATAGATCTGGCTTTGTGTAAATAAATTTCATTTGAGGTTTTTAAAGAATGAATTCAATGTTATTACTGCAGAGGTTACATGGTATTACATTCTTATTAGCTTGACCAGTGCTTTTTAGCATTAAGTACACAAATGGTAGGGAATGTCAGCTGCTTCTTCATGAAGTATGCAGATGGAAAGCAGCACCACCCCATAATTTGTAAAAACCAAAATATACAAGGTGGCAGTGACTTTCAGTCATAACATCCATCCAAATTTGTATGAAAATTGTTCAACAATTCAAATAAATAAGACCATATTTTCTCTTTCAACAAAAGAAAAACACTGCCCTTGAAGCTTCAAAAATAGAAATGACTGTGGTTTTGGACATTATTTGTTACTGTTTTCCTTTTAGGATGTTGCAGGTGCACCTGCTGTGCGTTTGGACATAGCAGTAATTGGTCATTACATGAACAGTCGTGAATCCATGTCTGAAGAATTTAAAAAGTTCCTGAGCAAATACCCCGACTGGACTCATGTAGCTGCTTGGGCCTCAACTTTCAAGGCTTGGAAGTTCTAGTTCATAATTACATCATTATTACAGGTTTTCAGAAGCATTTTAAATTGTGTTAGTTTGTATTTATAATGATCTGAAATATTAGAACAGGGCATACATAGTTCATGTGTAGTTAAACTGTTACTTTTTTTTACAGTTTTTATATTATATGATGTCTATGAATATTATTAACAGTTATAAAGGCATTTTGGTTTAGAAGTGTACATTTGTGTATCTAGATATATACTACTACACTTTTTGTTTCAGTTTCCTGTAATTGGGTACAAAGAGCTTATTATATACCCTCCTAATTGTTTTCAATTAACATAATATTTGTACTGACCTATATACAGTAGAATCCCAATTTAAGATCTTCCTGCATTTTAGGTTCATTTCTTTGTGGTCCCAGCCAGAATCGCATATAAAGAATGAATAATGTTCCTTGCTTTAAGGTTTCTCAATTATAGGTTTTTCCCGCATTTAAGGCATGAAAATTGGTCTATACACCCCCTTTGGACCCTTCATTTAGGGTTGATATTTACATCTTTCAGGTGTGGGTTACATTAATAACACTGTGATTATTTGTATTAGTACTGAATTAATGTCAGAGACGAATGTGAACTAATGCAGCACTCTCCTGTCGAGCATCAAGGGGTAGGGAGCCTGTGTTACAAAGGGCCATGACAAGTGCCTTTTACACAGAAGCACTGTTCTTGGTTCATTGTAAATCACTACTGTAAGCTGTTTTATGATTGGTCATCACACACCACACTGACAAAAGAATGGACTTATAAAATGTCTTCATTATTCAAGTTTTTTATGTCCTACAAAATAAATAAATCAGCTATAAATATAAGATGGATTGAAGAAAAACATTATTACATTTAAATTTAGAGGGGATGCAATGTTTTTGCCACCACAGCAGTAATATTCTGTTTGATTTTCACATAACCCCCCCATTTTAAATTAATCTTGATCTAAGGTACAAAAAGCTTGTTCACCCAGATATATCATAAATCAGGGTTCTACTGTATTTCCTTCTGTGGAGGTGTTTCTGGAGTTTCTATTGCCAAGTTGATTTCTGCACATAATACAGCCAGAATATGTAATGCAATTTACACAAAAGCATGTTACTTCTTGTTTCTTCACACTTGTACAATATACAGGCAAACTTATGTACAGGATTTTACACACATACATACACACACACACATATCACAACATGGAGCTCACTTAATCATTGAATGAATATAAATATGGAACATTCAGTCCGCACACTCCAAAAGAATAATGCCATCAAACCCAACTTAGTACATTTAAATAGAAAGAGGAGGTAGGAAATGGAGAGGACAGATTTGCTACCTTCATATTGCTTATGAAGATCCATCTCTATAGCTTTACTGATTCAAATTCTCATCTTCAAGTTCACTGAAATGAAAGAATGAAAGGGAAAACATGATACATGTTCTGTATTAAAATTCAAAATGATTTTTAATTGGAGGGATAGTCTTATTTTTGAGCAGCAGTGCTGCCTGTAAAGGTCATAAACTGCAGTTCAGTTTTGACTGTATTGCAAGGCATCCCTGAAATTAGTCAGATGTAGGAAGATGGAACTAGAAGCAGAGGAAATGTAGCCAGTCTATTCGTTTGGGTGTGCTGATTATTTAACAAGAACTATTTATTAGACTATGGAAATATTAACAGTTTAATTTTGGAGGGACATTTAAATATGCAAGAAATGAATAGGAATGTATACAGATAAAATACTGTGGGTGTAGTATTGAGCATAAGAAAGAGAGCAAATTCATGTTAACTCTCTGATTCAGTCACCTGTTGACTGGAAAATGGGCGTCTGAAACTGGCAGGGACAACTGAGTTTTCATACTAACATATTCTATCACTATTGCACATTCTACACATGACTATATAGAACACTGTCCTGTGATGAAACTTATACATGAAGTAAGGAATCTGCATAACAATTTAGTCCTCTAAGCAAAAGCTGCTGTGTATGTCCAGTTTTGACAGTACCCACAATGCAAGCCTAACACTGTCCTATTATTTGGTCTCATATCTGAAACAGAGTGTTATATGTAGAAGTGCATTGTAATTATGAATCACAAATTGTGTACGTCTATTTGCAGCGATGAATTTAAAACCTGTCCTTATACACTCCACTCATTCTTGACATTCTGAACAGGACGGCATTCTTTTCTTCAGCCACGCATCTTAACTTTGTTACTACAGAAGTGACATCTGTAAGTACTGGCTTTGTCACATCAAGCTGATAGCTGCTGCTTGTTTTCATCAGTCATCTGTGGTAGTAACATTTTCCCTTGGATCAGAATTATCAGTCTAGTAACCACTCAGGTTTGCCTGCTCTTTGTTGTCATTTGCTCTTTTGTGATTTCTTCCTTGGTTAAAGATTCATTTCAGCTATGTCCTAGAGAATTCTACTTATTGTAGTCCACATATACTCTCACCACTTCTCCTGAATACTTCCTCTGTGATGGCATGAAGTAGAAATCAGGTTGTAGTTCACTATGTGGACGAGGTGGCCCACGATGTCGATCTTGGGTATAGTAGCCATTATGAGGGGGACCAACTCCCCCTGCTTGATGAACTGTCCTGGGGAGTGAGTAAGTGGTTCGCTCTATGGGACCAGGCACTTGGTAACCACCGCGACCTTGTGGACGCTGCAAGGACCTTGTGTCAGCATAATGTCCTCCATTGTTTTGATAACCACTGCTATTGTGTGCTGCTACTGCTGTAAGTGGCTTGTGTGGGCCTCCCGCAGTCCGAGAGGAACCATTGTTAGGTAAAGTCCCTGGTGGCCCTGTAGGTTTCTCTTCAGATTCAAATGCTTCAAATGCGTAGTTTGTGTTGGCTGCAGAATAGTCCTTCCAGGCTGAATTTGGAATTAGATGATCCTAAAAAGAAAAAAATACAGCTCTTCAGTACACACAACAAATTCAGACGAAGGCAAATCCAAGAAACTGTGTTTCACAAACCGTCTTAACTGTGCAGTATAAAGCACAGGATTAAATTCTGTTCATTTTAAACCACCAATATACTCTTGCACCTCATTTTTTCAATAAATTTTTATATGCTTCATGCAAATTTCATAATTTATACCCTAAGTACTGACATGTATCAAAGAGTAATGCACTTCTTTTGACTTTTATCAAGTGACATTTCACAGCCATCACAAGAGACCAATGAATTAAGTTGCATGATATTCATTACAAATTTTGATAATTCTGTTTATCTTGGATCCAAAGAATGTATGTGGCAACTTACTTCATCCGTTACACCAGCAGGTTCAAGAAGTGAACCAAACACAGACCTCTGATGTGTATGTAACTTAAGGATTAAAATGCTGCCAATATTAATCTAACTGTAGCCAGTAGCACAAAATTGTGAAGCCTAGCAAGGAGAAACTGTACATTATGAGACAAATCAGTATTTTGCTTTCATCATTAGAGCTTTGCATGAGGGAAAGAGGAAGTTGTCATGCGGAAGTGGAGAGACAGAAAGAGAGAGAAAGGTGTGTGTGTGTGTGTGCGCGTGTCAGTCCTGTGAGCCATTAACTGCAAGAAATATTTATTTTGAGTTTAATGAGCAATATAATTTACTTAATATTTTCTGCAGTAAATTTTGAAAGTCAGGCATCCAGCAGAATATTGACAAAGGACAATTCTTGGTAGATGCATAAATATAAAGAATCTAAAGGCCTGAAATGTGAACAGTTTTTTGTAATAACGATGAAACAGCAAACCTCATGTTGCACTACGGTTCTACAAATCCATACCTGGTGTAGTTTCACATTTATTTTTTCTTTACAAAGGTATGTGCATCTTGATCATGTCACAATATATTTAAAGCCGGAGGAGCATCTCCCATCATTTATGAACATTTACAGCTAACCATTCAATGGATTTTCAACAGTATAATTTGTATATCGCCAGTGCCATATCTGAAGAGAGTGAATGAATTGTCTTCAAATAACAGCCACTGTAGAGGGATTAAAATGTTACAGTTTATGAAACATGCTAAAGAGGTAAATATGAATGATAAGGGAGTGCAAAGTTGTTGAAGATGTTTCGGTATTTCCTTCTGGGTTCTTATAGTTACTTAAGAGGTTAGGAAGCAACTTGACTTCACTCACCCAGTAATTACCAGTTTCTCCGGGCTGTGACAAAACTGGGCTGTTCCAGGCGAGAAGAAGTCCAGTTATCGGTGTAAAGGTAAGGTGCAGGGGAGTCACTGGGGTGGAAATTGCCTGGGGTCCCAAGTGGTATCCCATACACCCACTACGTACGGCATACCAGCCAACAGAGCACGGCCAAAAATGAGAATGTGATGATAATGGGATTAGTGTGAGTCTTTGTGCTTTAACCTTTTATCTCCCAAGTTCCAATTAGTGTAATTGCCTTCAGTCAGAATTCTACAGTAATATAATCCTGTGGTATGACATACACATAATCAGACTAGTGAAATCAAATACCTTTTATGCTGTGGTACACGTGGCAGTGAAATTGTGCTCCGAAGTATCTGGCATGGCTGTGAAATCCTCTCTTACTGTCATGTTGAATCTTGACTTTGTATTTACAATTCTTGTGGGGGGGATCAAAATTTTAAAGCATTTATGTGTATGTGTTTGAGTATTCTTTCTGTCCTCTGGGAACGTCTGATATTCTAACTGAATGTTCCTTGCGTTCTACTGGTTGTTGCCAAGGCTGAAGTATAGGGTAGTGTATATTCTTGAGTTTAAAGTTTGTCTTCTGGAGACAAGGCTATGGGCTAGGCGGCCAGGGAATGAATCTTGATGGGGGAAAGACTTTCAACACACCCATGCAAACCAGCCCTGGGGCCCACTCAGCCTCCAACACAACGGATACCGGGTCATTCCTGGCGGTAATCCGGCTGGGACATGGCGTTAACCACCCACCCCCATCTAATGCTAAGGTTAAAGAAAGAGCAGAGCTATACCTCTACTCCCCTCTATGACTTCATGGCAGGCTACAGGGTAAAATTTACCTTTTACTTTCTGGAGACAAATGTTAATTTGTTCTAGGCAAGATATTATGTGGGTAGATCAACATACAACCTCAAATAAATCCTTTCCCCAGTCCTGAACTTGTGTTTTTCAAACACGGCCAGGAAAGTTCTCTTGCTTGGAAAACTGTGTCACAAATAAATCTACAAAATGTACTGAATACAGACAAACCCCATCTGAAACACTGCATGCAGCTTCACAGAACTTATTAATGGATACTGGTGAGCCAAATATGTGCATGCATCTTTAAACCAACTGTTACCAAACCCTTCACTAATGTCCTATATTACCAAAATCTACTGGTGTTTCATTACCAGAAAAGAATCCAAATAAAGATTTGTTTTGCAGATTGGTGGCCCAGTCATGTAAGTGGAGTTACATTGTCCATTTGATGGTAAATCTTTGTGGTTTCAATTCATGCAGTTTGAGTACTGCATAAACTTTCACCTATATAATATGATGTGCAGCTCACCAAACTGTCCAAAGGGAATGTCTGAACTACTAATCGTCCTTGTATATAAGTCTTTTCCATATCATTGATTTTCAAGACTCATGACCCCAACTGCTCTTAGTGTATAAGTACCAGATAATTAAATTGGCAATCAGAATGTAAAGAGGAATAATGTACAAATTAATATATTTTTTAATCCCAATCTTCACCAAAGCTAAGAAAATTTATACATTAAATCCACTCTAATAATGGTACGTCGGCATACTTAAATGCACACGTTTCTGTCTCAAAGAATGTTAAAGGTAAAACTGTCCCATTATTTGCCAAGCGGGCACTGAAGGGAGGCTCTAACTTCCCATACCCACACTGAAATTTGGATCAAGTATTATCATCAGTGACACAATACAATTTTGCAGGTTGTGATGCTGTTATATGACATTCATCACCATTAAATTTTTGGAATCTGTCCACCATTCAGTGTTTAAAAATACAGATATTTTAAACTGCAACTGTTTTTTTTGAAACAGAGAACCAGTAACCAGTGTAACACTGGAAAACTGTTAATAGGTAGATAGATAGATATCATATTGTGGGCATACAAGGAAAACGCACTAAGCCCAACAAAGTTTTGAGAAATATAAATATAAAAGTTTGATCAAGGATTTAATAATAATTTATTTATTATATTCTGTGCATTCTCATTATTACATAATGAGAATGCACAGAATGGCATGAAATATACTGAATGTGAGAAAAAGACCTCTGAATGGAACTCAAAAAACAATGCTGTAAGCATTCCACTTACCTTGTGATAGGAAGAAGGATTTCGTACTGTCTTGTAGATGGTGCAACCAGCCTGAATAACAGCAATCAAGACCAAAGCCGCGATGCAGCCAATGACAATGTATAGTTTTGTTGCTGACAGCAGCGGGCCTCCTTCCTGGGACTCATCGTCCACAGGAACAGCAGATGTCACTGTAAGACAGTGTACAAATCACTGCAGTTATCTAATAGTGCACCCACAGCACACATTATAAAAGGCTGCCTTAATACATTTTTTAACACAATTTCTAACTTTTAAATGTACTCACATTCCTGTGGTTCAAAGACAAGATACCCTGGATCGACAGCAAGGTTTCCAACTTTGCCTGTTGCAACAGTTTCCTGCAGAGTTTTCTTCACTGGACTTATGTCCTCTTTGAGAGCCCTTCCTTTCTCATACTGTGCCTTGTCTATGATCACGTTCATTTTTGCAAGCACACTGTCATCGCGCCTGTTCATAAAATTACAAGTATATAATTCAAAGGACAAATAACACATAACCACTAAATTAACAATCAAAAGGACTACGATGATTATCAAGTAAGCAAGCCATACCAAAAATAACAGGGAAAATAACCAAACCAACCATTAATTCAGTTACATATTGTTGAGTTAATGAACAAAGTAAAACCTAGAATTCCAGTATAAGTAATAAAATTTAATTCATACAGTCTACCCTGTAATTGGGATCATGCACCAGTATGCACATTATAGTTACTTTTCCTGAACAGACTTTAATTTTGAACAGTATTTAGCATCAAGGCCAGTGCTGCACCACACAGCAGATGTACACAGTGTTACTTTATTAGACTTGGGCTGGGAACCCATTGAAGTGATGCAACACTGCTCTGATCTCAAACCAATGTGACAAGCACCCAGATGACAGAAATGGGTTTTAAGTCCGTAAAATTCATAAGCCAATTTGGATTATGTGAATTTAATAAGCAAGGTGTGAAAGTATGAATGCTGACAGAAGGTAACACCTGTACTGGAATTTCCCATCTGGTGAATGATGTCAGCCTGTAACCATGAAATATTTTAACTTAAATGGGTCAATGAATAGAACTTACTCTTGAAACTGGGTGACATGAAGCTTATAAAATCCAGGCAGCTTTCCCAAAGCACCACTGAAACCATTGCTAACTGTATTGGCAAGAATATCAAACTCAGGTGAACCAGATGTTGGTATTTGGAAATTCTCACCCAAGTTCACCAATTTCACTTCTACGTTGTAGGAGAGCCGTAGAGGAGAAGCAGTTGAGGTCACCAACCCTGAATTTGTGTCTGTGCAACATACATGAATACTTTCAGATGAAGTCACAGCATGTTTTATCATATATAATGAGCGACAGATCCTTCAGTTATGTACCATCATTGTTTTAAGTACAGTCCAGTAAAGCAGAGTAAAGTAAGGTCATCCTTGTGCAGACCAAGAAGGCATAACTGCATTCATTCTGAACCTTGGCAGTAGCTGAGGGAGAGAGCCCCTTTTATTCAATGACTAGGAGGCTGGGTGGGCCCCAAAGCTCTTTGAACTACAGAGGTATAGCAACTGGTGACATATGGATTGGAAGATGATCAAGAATAGCAAATAGTAAGGAAGGTGGTAACAGCCTGTCTGTCTTGGCACTGAATGGGCAGTATCAGAAACACCATACAGTACCTCAAGATCATCAATATTATGGCAGTTAGACTGCCCAGGTATCTGCTGAAAACAGGCCAGGTGCACTACTAATGAGATAACCAGTCAGTTTCTTGTGTTCAAGGATGATGATTTCTTCAGACAAATGTGTGGCTCTTTATTAGCCAACACTAAGACACTTCAGTTCTTTAAAGCCCATTGCCTACTGTATTAACTATGTAACTTGACATTCAAAAACTTTACATTTTGTCCACAGATTTCATTAATTGACTTCCTGTGATGAATGGGATTCTCAAAATAAATTATTTCCGTGAACAACACACACCAGTTGTCCTCATAATGTAAACACTCTGGCTTCTATGCAGCAGTTACTTTTTTAACAGACGTGTTATTCAGATTAAATTTAGCATTTACGGGTAACCATTAATGTCTCTCGCTTTCAAGTCACTGCACAAATATGTAAGTAGTTATAGATAAGTTCTATAAATAGTGACGTGTAAATGGTATTTATGCATTCTTTGCACAGAATGCATGAAATTACCTCACAATGAATTCTTGGAGGAAACTTTATACAATTCTGTATTGGGCCTCTACAGTAAAAGATGCTGAGCAAATTCAATTTTGATTCATATCAGTCCAATAAAACACCTGATTTCCATAATATCAAAACTATAGATTTTCTCAAATATGGTTATTGCAGAAAAATTTGTAGAATTATAAGGAAAAAAATTTCAGAAGTTATTTAGTCAGACCGATTTTTGATATATGTAATGGAAATACACGAACATCAATGGAGTACATGGCTTCACCACTCTGAACACAACTACTGGTCTCAATATATACTCTTGAGTCGTTAACAACAACATATTAATGTGCTCTGAAGTGACACTACACATTTTTCCTTGAAGAGAGCTGCAATGAGCTACTGTGAGCATCTGTACGAGACTCGTTCAAATGGAACCAATTCAGTGACGCGCAAAGGCACAGTGGCCATTAGCAACAGTTGCCATGAGCACTGGGGGAGGCGTCCCACTGAGACACCAGCTTATGGATCTCCTTAGCAAAGAACCTCTAGTGGTACTATTATTAAGTCCCCAAATTGTTTTCATTTGAGCAACCCTCATACAGTTCCTGTCTCCTTTGGTGTCTACCTCTGACACATGGCCTGATGCAGATCCTCTCTGCTGACACACTGGGCTCTATCTCATGTTTCCGTATTTTTTTGTTGACAGAATTAAATGCTCCACCCCGGACTGGAAACATGAAATAGAAACACTGGTCATCTGTGAAGGATATATCCTGAAAAAAGAAACAATATGCAGTCATTCCATGGCTAATGTAATGCCTATGAAAAATTCAAGTGACAGTTCTCATGTATGGTATAAGATGTGCTTTTAAAGAAACACAATGAAATTAAAAGCAGTCACAGAGAAGTTATAAAATCTTCAGACAATGATGCAGCATGCTGAGAAATGGGTATGACTTGCACTTTTGTTTGTAAGTAGTTTAATTATAGCATTTAAAGATTACATGTAGTGTCATTTTAACATTAAACACTGTTACAAGGGGAATGAATTCATATAAGGTGAAAAACAAAAACTTATGGGAATGGTATACCTAAAATTGATACTATGGTTACGCCAACAAGTTTCTGGTCTTAGCAGGAGCCACCTTTCTGGTTTCGAATGTCACAGCATTCTTCCTCATAAATTTTATCAAGGGCATTATGTTACTTGGGAAGTATGTGTTAAAAAATTAATGAAATATGCATGAACAATGTTTCTGATATGAGATGTAATTCGAAGTATGCCACCTTAATTTGCATTTCAAAGCCAGTCGAGTGAAGAACAATGCACACAAAAGTTACGGCTCTGCATGAATTACCTTTGAATCTGAAGACAACCTCTTCCTTGTAAAACTTATTGTACAGACACCATCTTGGATACGGCCACTTATGTTGTAGATATCTTGTGAGGCATCCAGCAGTGGTGATGTATAACCTCCAATCCACGTATCCATGACGAAAGCACGTCCATTATTGTCCACCCAACCCAAGATGGCATCTGTTTGGGACTGAACACAAAAGCTCACTTGAAGGTATACAGGCGTGGAAGTAAATCTACAAACATTCTTAACTTCAACACTAGACAAAGTTTGGCTATCTACTTCATGCTCCAGTTCAATGAAAGGTGCCAGATACTTTCACTGCTTAAGATCAGAAAATATAATGCAAGGCACACTGGCCATCACACTCTTATCTGCCCCATCCAACCCGCAGTTGAAAGTAACTGTCCATGCTCACACATGCCCATTATTCTACATGACTAACCATCTTTGTATCATTTGAGAATGCAATTCCTGTCCATGTAGTGGTGTGTTTTGTTTCAATAGTAAAGCGAACTTCATCCTTCTTGTGAAGGTGCTCCCACTTGGCATAATATTCACAGTTGTGCTGCTCAGGATCACAGTTTCTAGGTGTTCGCCAGTGACCACCACAGATACTGGGATCTGCCACTGCTGATGTCTCTGATTGACGAACTGACTCTTCTGTGAGAGTGCAAAATGAAAAACATCATCATTGCATCAAACTATTCGCATGACTGGTGTCAAGCAGGCTGGAATAATGGTAATGGTGTAGACAAGTAGCTAGGAGGTCCCTGACTAAATATGAGGCATCATTAAATGAACCAAGACACAAACATAACTATTATAGCACATCTCCTGCTTAAGCCAGATTTGAAGCTCACCGAAGAAGCTGAGTGTAGTATGTCCTCTCTGGGCACCATGACCATGGTACTTTAGCTCATCTTGACGATAAAAGTCTTTCACAGATGCGCGATCCCGTTCCAGGCCTGACTTGGGATTGTGGACATAACGGTTTTGCTCCTGTCCTTGGGCCCAGATGACATGCATCAAGTCCTCCACTATGGAGTGATCCGTTGGTTCTGTAGCTGAAATTCAATGGTAATACTTCTAAATTTAAGCACAAGGAACAGCAAAACTCTATTGTTCTAGCAGTGACATCACCCACTGCATCAACACTAATGTTACTTATAAGATGCTATAGAGAAAAATGGACACCAACTTTAACAGTATTAAAACACTTATGCAGTATAGTCATCACACACACTATCCAAAGCCATGCAAGGACCCTTCTAAAATAATCTGGTTACTCTCCTGTAGTAGTCTGTTTCCAGGGCTATATACTGAGCATTTTGAATACATATGATGTAAGTCTAGAAATTAAAGAAGGCTGAATGTATCTGACACTGTTCCACTTTGTGAAACAATGATGAAGCAAGTCCATGGCTGAACCAGGAATCACTAACTGGTACCACTGCAAAAAATTGTACCTTTATTTCTTCTTGGACACCAAACAACTCAAAATCAAATTTCCCACGCAAATTCCATTTGTATTCTGACAGGTCTTCACTTATCTGTATCAACTATTACACAAAATCATTAGCTGTTGCTGTTAGGGAACTGTACATGTATTAAAACACATTCGATCAGTTCACTGCAACACATTTATTTATCCCATCACCATATCATGTCAGTCTGCCATATTACTGCTCTTACACATAGGACTGTCTGAACAGGAATAAATGTACACAGCCTGCCTATACGCTGCAGAGGACACACATTCTTGAAGATGTGTCCTTATCATTAAATTCACTAATATGAAGTCTAAATAGCCACTGAACACCAAGTTACAACAGTAGACATATTCCTACAGATATTCTTGTTGCAATTAAAGCACACATTCTTACCTATCAGAATGATAAAAACATACCTTCTCAGATAAATTCCTGGAAATATAAGAAAACTAAACTTTAAGTAAATATTCAATGAGACTGTTCTGTATCAATAAATGTTTTACATTTACATTTACTTGTTAGGCATATCTAATTACTGAGAGGTCATTCAGTATTAGTTGTCATTCTGTGTTCTCAGCACGAGACATACCCTGGTAAGGAAGTATTGTCTAAAACATGTTCCATTTTAGAGAGGTTTTGGTGTACAATATTTTGGCATAACAGAGTAACATTACAAGTTCTCAGAAGGCTACAGCTGGTTTCATAGTTGTGTGACTGTGGCTCCGCCTATGAATGGTGTAAGATGCAGCACACCTTCACCGTGGTTTGTATTTACATATATAACTCAGTTAAAATTATTACATAATGGCACAGAAATGTAGTAACAGTATGAAGAAGAATATCCAAATTCGCACACACAGTTCACTTACTGCCCCCCCCCCCCTTTATTTTTATTTTAAAACATATCTGTACCCTATCTTTCACAGTCTTAGTTCAGACTCCATAATCACTAATCTGCACAACTTCCTCCCATCTCTTATTCTTTGCTTAGTGTTGATGATTCTCCTACAAGTATAGATGTTTTCTCCCACTGTACGAAATTCAAAATGTTCATATACATTGTGAAAAATGTCATAACACTTGGCGCCTGGAAATGAATTTTGCAGGACACTAGGACACAGCTCTTTAAAACCTATAGAACTGGAACAAATGGGATCCCTACATAAATATCCACTGTGTCTTTATTATGCAGGGCAGTTCAAACAGAATGGAATAAAACAGAATAGTAGAAGGGTGGGCTCAGTAGTGACCCATGCACTTCGACCACACGCGATCCTTGGTGCAACCCTTATATTCATGTACCTTGCATTTCTGTACCTTGATCACAGTGCAGTATCTTGCTGACAGGGATGTCTTCAAAGTCACCTGGTTTCATAAAATGACAACCCAGATGCCTGAATATTAATGTGGCCAAAGCCTCATGCTAACAAAGAACATGTGAGGCCATTTCAGATGCCTGCTTGCATCTATCACACTTAGGGGACCATTAAACAGCCCCAGCTTACATAATGTCCTTTTAAATGACAGTGTCCTGTTAGGAAACCTTTCATTATTCTTAGTCACTTTCTACTCAAACTGAGCAGTTCCCCAGATTTTTTCACAGAGGGTTCTTTTAAGGAAGCCCTCAGCCTGCCTTCGTCCACACATTCAGGGCAGTTACTCTGTCACAGCAGCAAGACAGTGCATTCTGTATTGAAGTATCTGTTTTTCAGTGTGTAAGGATAATCATTTCTGCACACAAAAAATAACTACCTTTCAGTTTCTTCCTGAACAAGATTGTTGTAATGCCATCCTTCTCAAATCCCATGGCAGCTGTGAGATCATTTTTACCTCCCCAGAAAGTGTCAAGTCGCGGTGTAGACCTGCACAGTACACAGCAAAATTAGCAGTTAAAAAGAGCAACACAGTACATATTCCACTCCATCTGCTAATGTAGGTGAATTTATATTTTAGGTACATTCACAAAAAGACTTAACACCTGTGGATTTAAAGAATAAAAGACCAACTTGATGTCACTTGCTACTTTATTTCACTTATTATGTGCTCAACATGTTTCGGACATTAATATATCCATCATCAGGAGCTTGCGAATATTCTGTTGAATTACCACATCCGTGTTGCAGGCTGAAGCTTCAGCTTCAGCCTGCAACACTCATACCACTCCAACCCCGCCACACCGAATCTCCAACACCCATTGAACCAAGAACAATACGACCAATGTGGCAATTCAACAGAATAGTTGCAAGCTCCTGATGATGGATATATTAATGTCTGAAACATGTTGAGCACATAAGAAGTGAAATTAAATAGCAAGTGACATCAAGTTGCTCTTTTATTCTTCAACTATCACAATGATGCACGGTCCAATAAACATTTGATTCACCTATGGATTTATTAATGGCAATGTTACACTACCTTTCACATTGTTTAAAATATACAATATCAAAGAAAATATTAAAAACTGTAAACTTGCCCACACTGATTTTTGTTACTTACCAATCATAAAACAAGATGTCATTTTCAATAGTACACTACGAAAATGTGACTTTGTCTTCTGCCAAAAAATTTACCAAGTTCCCTCCCACCAACATATAACAGTATCTTCATTTTTAATGGGGGATGTACTGGTAACATCATGCCTCAATCCATATAGTTCTGACTGGATGGATTTTGTGAACATCTGATCTACAGTGTAACTTCTGAAGAAAATGTGATATTGACTCACATTTTTATCTGTTTTTAATAGAGGAAAACACTGTCATAATTACTCTGAAGTGCTAAATAATCTGCCAAATTCTGATGAAATTTGGAGCACTTAACCTATTCCAAAATTGGTAGAGCATATTCAATTCTGAGTTATACTGGTCTACCGGTTTTACTAGTGCCTAAAGATGAATACTGTATCTTAGTGCATGCATCTGTGACATTCTATATACTTTTTCAACATACGATTAAAAATAAACAGTAGAAAAATATTTACAATCAAGAAAAAATTTCACTTACTATTCTGTATGTCAGAATACATTTATCTCTAAGTGGTTTTTGTTACAGTATACAGCATTCTGTATTTGCTGTTGACATTTCAAATTAGTACAGTGTAATCGCATTTACTCTGAAAAGGAAGATTGTGTTAAGGGTCTCTTGTTATGGAATAAATGAGGGTGAAAAGAAAATCTCCCATTAATGATGAAAAGACTGACTTTGAAGTATCTGACCAAATTATTATAATTAAACTTCAAATATGTACTAAGAATGAGCTTTGGGGATTCCAGTACTAAAGAAAAAGGACAAAAGGAACAGTACTAATGTTTCTCCACGTCTTCAAAAGCAAGCAATAGGTATAAAAAGCATGTTTTCATTATAACTACCTGTCTCGTGTGTAGTAATCCCAGATGCGACTTGTCGTTCCTCGGGCAGATCCAATAACTATGTCCGTGCAATCCATGGCATTGAAATCATGGCGAGGTGCATAAGGATGAGTATAGGTTACATCATACACTTCTGTAAGAGTGACATTCATAAGCATGATGCTAATGTTGGGTACACCAGCCGTATCGTAAAGGTCACAGTAATTAAAGTGGGATAAAGTTTTGAACACGTGTAGCCTGCCTTATTTTCCAAACACACACAGCTTTATGGTATCATCATTGTAGTGTGCACTCATCTAGTTACTTTTGAACCAACTGACAGACTTTCATGAAACTATGTACGAACATTACACCACTAAACGCCATCCTCACCTCTAAACATTTCAATTTCCTGCCATGAATAAATATCAATTAAATGAAAGCTTCTGGGATGGGTTCTTATAGTAAGACCAACTAGATGCACTAGTTTCTCAAATTTATTTTTGGAATAAAACTCCACATGCTTCGGACAGTTCCTCTGTCCATCATCAGGAGTTTTTCAATGCACACAGCAATGGTATATGTCATACAGGTTTGCAGACAGCTTGCAAGCAGGTTAAGGATGGAACTGCAGTTCTGTCCTGATCCTGCTCGCAAGCTGTCAGCAAACCTGTATGACATATACCATTGCTGTGTGTACATTGAAAAACTCCTGATGATGGACAGAGGAACTGTCTGAAGCATGTAGAGTTTTATTCCAAAAATAAATTCAAGAAATTGGTGCATCTAGTTGGTCTTATTATAAGAATTTATCACGATGCATGGTCCCCTGAATGTCAAATTCTGGGATGGGATTACTGCTGTTACCAACACAGGGTCCTGAAATTTGGAATGCTAATGTATTTCTGTAAAATATGCAACTCTTGTTGAAGTAACTTATTTATTGAACATAAAATAACATAAAATCTGAATCCAATCCACATTTACTTACCAAACTACAGTACCTAATAAACCACTGAACTAGATAAACAAAATCTGCTTTGGAAATAGATTGTGCACACCTACAGGCCCACTTCTGAAATATTTAACAAATATGAGCATGCTAATGGTGTAAAAACCGATGTTATCTCACACATTTAACAGTGAAGTTGTTCCTGCACCTGCCATGAAGGAATAAAGAGGTAGTGGAGGTATGGCTCCCATCCTTCTTAACCTCAGCACTTTAAAAAGGTGAGTGGTCTGCCTCACATGCCACCTACTTTACCAATGGGCAAAAAGCCTGTAGCACACATTTATATAGAGGCTGGGTGAGCACCAGACCCAATCTGGACGTTTTGTGAAAGGGAAAAATCTCTTACCCCTGCCAGGAGTCCAGTCCTGTGTTGTTCAGGCCACAGCTTAGTCACTATACTCACTGCGCTATCCAATCTCTTTTCGCATAGGTGTGATGGTGAGAATTTGACAGCTAGTCATTGAATTTCCCACCGTTTCAGAACTGGAAGGTTCACTGGTGTGATAAAAATAGCCAGCTCTTTCCTGACTGAAATGAAACCAGTCCATAACTTCACACTCTTTCGTGTGGGTCCATTTCAATATTATCCTCTGGTATGAAGGTATGTCTCTCGATTTGTTCTTCCCTTGCAAGTTCTCCAGCCAATAGTTTGTATGCCTCTCTAGTGCCCCATTCACCTCACTGTTACTGCTATCATCACCTTAATAATATTTAGTGAAGAGTGATCACTGTGTAATCATGGTTTACCAAGTTGTATAATTTATAGTAAACTAAAATTCTTGCTAGCTCACCAAACAGCATGAAGTATTTGACGGAAATAAAGTGCCAAAACTTCTATAATGTGTAGGTAATGCCTCTATGCAAAATTACTACCCACAATTTGAGTTCAATTAACCATTTGCTACCATTATTCAAATTACAACTCCATTCTTTTCCATGTTATGAAACTAACAAAAAACAGTATTTTACTTAATTTTGCATTATATCAAAACACTTAAGATGTCAGTTAACTCTCCAATAGATATCACTAGGAGGCAGAAAGCAAAATCCAAATTCTGTGGTGAGGTATAGCAATGTACAGATGTGCATGTGGCAGTTTCAGCTGGGATGGTCTTAATATAACAGTTTCTTCATATGTTGGATTATATAAACGTTAGTTTCAACGTTTACCTGGACACACAGAGGAAAACCATGAACACTACAGTTCACTTGTTAGCCAAAATTTGAACCAGGGACCTCCTATTATATGGCAGGAATGCTAATAAGTACAGTGGTACAGTAGTGATTTAGAACATAAACCACTGCGCACTTATTATGAAGCAATCCCTATTCACACAACTGACACACCAGCTGGTCAACTGTACATTCAATAAAGATGGCAAAATTAAAGATGAAAATCAAGAGTGATAGCCATCAACAGTCAACTGACTGACTGATTGACTGTCGGCTAGACAGCCACAGTTGGATAAACAACGGGGGACAGAGATTCTTCTCTTCAGCACCATGTCCTAGGTCAGCTCTGGGGCACAGCCAACCTCTTGGCCAATGAGTATGGGCATATCAAAATGTGAAGGTAAAGCAGCCAGGACAATCTGACCAAAAATTTCTATCCAATGCTAAGGCTAAAATACATGGAGCTGCACCTCCACTCTCTACATGTCTGTGGTGCTGTACTTAATCAAGCATAGTCATGTTCACATTGCTCTTTGGGTCAACTTCTTTTGAAACATGGATATTTCTTCTTGGACTGCTTCCTTAACCTATTAATATTACGAAAGCCATAAAAGAAATATGATAATTATGTTCAAGCTACCCAGTTTTGGTATGAAATAAGTGAAATGCCAACTTGATGCAACTAGGTAATTTTATTGATGTATTCTTAGCTCGACACGTTTCGGGTACATACGCCCCTTCATCAGAAGAATTAGACGTTGAGTTGCAGCATATGGTTTTCTGCACCGAGTTTTTGGATGGGTGGTGATCTTGAGAGCCGTTGCATAGGTCATGTGTACAATGCAGATGATGCCGTCACATGGCACCATACACACGACCTATGCAGAGGCTCTCAAGACCACCACCCATCCAAAAACTCGATGCAGAAAACCACATGCTGCAACTCAACATCTAATGCTCCTGATGATAGGCGTATGTACCCGAAACGTGTCGAGCTAAGAATACATCAATAAAATTACCTAGTTGCATCAAGTTGGCATTTCACTTTATTCCATGAGGAAGACGCACGGTCAAACAACCCTCCAGTTTTGGTATGTGTAAGCGTTACTTTTCTGGAGACACTGTCAGTCACAACAGTACTGCACTGAGATTATCCATATCCTGTTGTATATAATTTTTTTAAATAAAAGATTAATATTATTTACAAGCCATGCACACTAAATTTTTTGCTAATGCTGTACAGTACTGTGAAGAGTGTAGAAAGTAAAGACATCTGAGAAGTACCACTGTACATTCAGTCTGCACCATATACAAAAGCACACAGTCATAATTTCACTGTTACCTTGAAGACTGGACTTTGTTGTTCCATCTGTTTCAGTTTGGTATTTTGAATTTGGCTCTGGTTTAGATTCAGGTTCAGAATTTGGCGCAGGTTCAGAATTTGGTTCAGGTTTTGAGCTTGGTTCGGGTTTTGAGCTTGGTTCAGGTTCTGAAGTTGGTTCTGGTTCTGAGCTGGGTTCAGGTTCTGAAGTTGGTTCTGGTTCTGAACTAGGTTCAGGTTCTGAAGTTGGTTCAGGTTTTGAGGTTGGTTCTGGTTCTGAGCTGGGTTCAGGTTCTGAAGTTGGTTCAGGGTGTGACCATGGTTCAGGTTCTACTTTAGGCCTGTATGTTGTGTTTGATCTGGGATTTTGCAAAGCAGACTTGGGCTTAGGGACTGGTTCAGAAATAGATTCTGGTTCTGAGTTCAGCCCTGGCTCAGATTTGGGCTCGGGTTCTGAACTTGGCTCCAATTCAGCTGCAGATGCTTTGCCTAAGAAACACAGAAACAATACCATGCAACAGCCAAAAGAGAAAACCAATCACCATACTAAAGTTCCTTACTGACTATGAACACAACCAACAGCAGAGACATATCTGCTGTAGTAGTTTACAGAATGCAAGTGCAGCAGAAAAGTGTCATTCTAAAGCAGTGCTGAACAATAAACATACATCTGTTGTATTTTTTTTCTTTTGGGTGATTCCCTGGCATCTGAATTTTATGTGCCAATGTTTTGGAACACTCTTCCTGCTCCATCTTTATAGGTGGTGTTAGCAGGAAGAATAACTGGTACTACCTATGAAGATGGAACACACAGAGTGTTCCAAAATGTCGGCACATGAAATTCAGATGCCAGGGAATCATCCAAAAGAAAAATACAACATTCAGAACACAGCAAAAGTTTGAAATCGGGAAATGTGCATTGGCAATGTATGATACTGATCACTCTGTAATAATGTACATAACATTTTCCAAATCAGAAATATGAAATCCATGTTAAATATATACTAGTGACACAACACATTTCCACTCTTCCTTCCTGCCTTTCTTACTTTCTTTCATTCAGTCCAGATTCCATTTTAGGCATGTTGTATTGTACTTGTGTCACATACCAAACAGAAACTCTATTTTAAAACATACACATGTTTACTTGATTTTAATGTATGTTACGCGAATAACATGCCAAACCAGTAATCAGTTTTGTTCTTACATTCCATACAAACTCAAATACAATGGAAGCAGTAGCTATCCTGGTTGTCACTGTGACAAACAATGGGACAGAGACACAGGGAACCAGATTCGTATCTGTGATAAATTAAAGTCAAGACATTAAGATTCTACATTTTTCAAGAATGTGTTTGTAACATAGGAGTAAAACTTGTGTTTGTTTTTGAAACAACTTTTACAATCACATGTTACATTTAAATACTTTGAACTGTAAAATTGTAATCTGAGATTCACTGGATCCTTCCAGGGATTCCCATAGGTACAGGCTTCCTGACAGCCTGAAATTTTTCACAATCTCTTAATGCTTCTGAAAACATTAATTTATAAGATAAAACAGTTTTACAAACAATCTAGCAAAAAACAGCAACACAGACCAGTGAGCTAACAAAATAGGTGAACAAGATTTTTCTCCCACATTGCCTCATTCTGTGTACTTTTGGGTGAGTAGAAAAGTGCCTGACTTCAAAATGCCATGGCACACCAACTCAAAAACATTATTTTAACTGAGACCAAAACTGTACTTGCAATTTGCCTGTGTTAACCACGGTAAACAGGGGGACATCTGTCTGGATCCCTTCAACCATCGCTTCATAACTTGTGTTATAAATTTCCTACTCTCTAATGTGTAAAGTTTCACATGTACACAATCAAATACCTATGCACCTGGAATAATGGACACATTCACATCTTGACTATTTGCATCCCTGCTCTTAAAAATGTTTCAGTTTATGATCTTTTACTTGCCTGCTTCGTTACCAAAACTGGTGTTACCAACCAATCACTTAGCACGTATGTGCTCTGTAACTAAAGGCTAATCATGCAACCTAGAGGTAAAGACTTGTACATTTCTCACAGTCAAATATGTTTCAAACACATATTTATGAATACAATTTCAAAATACTTATTGTCAATGGTTCAAACATGCTTACTGTAAAGTAAACATACGTTAGAATATTACTCAAGAGACTGCCAGCATGTATTTATTTACAGTAGCGGAGAACACAGTAGTCTGGCATTAGAAAGAAATAAAAATCAACAGACACTACAGACCAATGTAACATAAATATGACACGGGTGAATACCAAGCATCTGTAATACACAGTAATCCACAAGTTCCTCTGCACATGTAATGACTTACTTTCTGAGAATATTTTCATAATTCTGTTAACAGTAAATTTTGGAAATCGTCTCCATAAATTTGCATACTTCTGTCTACATGTCATATGTTCATAAATGTGCCATAATCCAAGTCAAAAGATAATATGGATGAGGCTCATGGATTCCAAGAATTCTTGAAAAATGTTGAAATAATGTGTGAGGATGTCTGTACAGTCCTCTTCTACTGCTTCCCTCAAACAATGGGTACGGTTTATGAAACCAGGACCCCAGCATTTAAAAGTATCTTTGAAATCAGTCTTTGACCAAACAGGACGCCCAAAGACACTCAGTGTACAGTGGCACCATCCTGTTATAAATGGGTCCAGAAAATTTCAAGACAAGGAACCACTGGTCTGTTGATCAGAACTGATAATATTTTCAAATGGATGTGGCCAGATACTCTTTTTCCTTGATACTGTGCACCATACATCAATATTTTGATCATGTAAGGACATTGTTTCAATTCATTTTGATTCTGACTCTCATCAACCCCAGGTGTGTGGGGATCAGGGCTCAGGATTCCTGCCCCCCAATTCACACAACTGGATAGGCAGAACTGTCTTGTATGTGGTATATGAAACATGAAATATCTACTCCATTATTAGCAGCTTAATTCCGAGTCATCTCAGTAATGCATGTGACTGGCACGGTCTTTTATTATTCATTCAATATGCATAACAACATCTAATGACACATGCATTAACACATCTACTGTAGATGGAACATAATATATGAAGTAGCATTGCAAGGCAAATTTAGGCTTTAGCAAACATATTTTAAAAGCACGGGTTTAGTTTCCAGCCCCGGTTTTAGGATGCTTGTAAATGTATAAATTGCAGAATTTCAGGAAATAAATTCTATTTATTACACTGTTAAAGCTGTAAGGCCCAAAGAGAAACCAAATTTGTTGGAATGAACCTACTCACCAGCACATGAACCTTCAAGTATTCAGTGCATACCAGTCATTTTAGTTTACATTTTTTAGGCATTTTTGCAATATTGTGAAAGAAAATATCAGCTTCATCATGTCTGTCTGTCCGCATGAAACAACTTGGCACCCACTTGAAAGTTTTTCATGAAATCTGATATTTGAGTATTTTTTTAAAACTGTCCAGAAAATTCAAGTTTCATTAAAATCAGAAAAGAATAATGGTGACTTTGCATGAAGACCAATATACATTTCTGATCACCCCTCGCTCATTTCTTCTTAGAATGAGAAATGTTTCTGAAAAAAGTTGTAGAGAAAATAAAAAAACACATTTTATATTTAATAACTTTTTTTTGCAAATCATGCAGTTTATGACATAATGTGGTAAAATAATGTAAACCTGGGCAGGCCACAGATGCACGCCACAAATGACAGTTTGGCGCACGTGCACTGCATGCTGGATACCTAAGGCTACAAATACACACTCAGAATATGTAACACTTAATGTTTTACCACAGCAACAATGGTTGCATGAACGCATCTCAGTGTTATGTTATACATACACAGCCTGTCTTCTTATTCTGATTTTTGAACAATTCTTTTCATTGTTTATATACATTTCACTTACACAGAAGTAGTTACTTTATATTAAACTTTGAAGAGTACCAGAAATTTTGATGAAAAGTGTATATTTCTTCCATCTTTATCAAAACTAGTATGGCCTCAGTGGCCTACATGCTTGGAGAGTTCTGGCCAGCATGCTATAAGGTCAACTGACACAGCAAGGCACTTCTAATCCATACATGCCCCTGTATTTTGATGACAGCAATTCCACTTTCACTGACGGTGCACCTTATCATTTTCAAGAGTTAAGCATTGGTTTCATTTTTAAACAGGACAGGAACTGAGCCCAGACCATTTCAACTCCACATGTCCAACAGTTTGACAGTCATCTTGGCTATCACACACTTCTAATATAAGACAGGATATGACAGAGCAATTAAAAAAGACTCAAACATAAGCCATGAAAAATGATGAACAAACAACTGAAAGTCAGTACAAGGTAACTGACTGACACTCAGGTGTATTGACATGCAGGATGATGATGAGACAGAATGACCCCCACCCCCAAAGGGAGTTCAAGAATGGTTGACCAATAGGCCATATAAACAGTGATGACCACAACCACAGGTGGCGATGACGACAATGATTAGGATTATGATTATGATGACGAGCAGGAAGAAGGAAATGACTCCACTCCCACGTGCACCCCAAGTGTGTCAAGGTGGGATGAACAACATTAGCCAGCAGTTCACTGATGATATGAAGAGACGTGGAGGGCCACACATTTAAAAACCCTACTCTACATAGTGTTTACATGTGACAAGTGACATTTCTATATTTGCAGTCAACGAGATTGAAACATATCATGTACTGTACAATAAGCAGGCAGTTGCAGAACATGCAGTCTGTAGCAAACTGAACTGACTAATGAAAGTACAAGCTTACTCTGCTTATATATATATATATAACATTCAACACACCAATGTAAGAATGTACTTACTTTCGGTGTTATTCTGTTTAGGAGTCTGTCTCTTTCTGCGACCTAGAAAACAGAATTGGCATCATATTTTAACAGTCATTACGAAGTGAATTTTCAGTCTATAGTACTGGCAACAGAAATATCCATGTATTCATACAGGTTACATTCCTAAGACAACAGGGAATTAGATTTATGCACTGTGATAAATAGTAGCTTATTAATTACAGAGTATATGTCTTTTCTCTTTTCAGGATTTTCACATTTCATTTCCATGTCTAATATCATGTATCTCTCCTTTGGTGGGTTTGGGCATAACTGAGGGATGGAAGGGGTGATGACAAATCTCCTTCATGTTGTCAGTTGTAAGATGCAAAACAGATGCTGAGAATCTGCACGTTAATGTAACAAAAACTTAATAAAAATGTTTTGCTAGGAACTTGCCACAAGTAAGTGGAACTGTGAATTACAAAAAGATCAAGGAACAATATCAATGATCCTCTGAGAGTGACGTGAAGCAAGTTCCATACTTAGGACCCACAAATATTAGGCAATCCCTGTGCAGGCCTATTACAGACCCTGGGGCTCCCAGATTTCTAGACAATCAGTGCATGAAGGTGGTAAGGTTGTCAGCCCTATGCAATGGTTGCCTTTACCCCCCAGGAAGTATTCCTGGTACTCATTTCTGTTAGAGGTTGAGTCAAATCTGGGGCCACAGTGTGTCCGCAAGGATTATGTCAATGAGGAATTCCAGTGACACCATCAGGAATTGAACTTGCAACCTTCCAGCTTGTATGGCAGCGTCTCAACCAACTACACAACCAAGTAGCCCCAAATATTGGGCACTTCCATACAAAATGCAGTTGCCCAGGCAACCTGGCACCCAGGATTTGTGTACCCCTACATAAAATATAAATTTAATTGTGTCAGGTCCTGGACTCTAGGGACCTGCTTATTATTTACCTTCCTGCACTTCTGCTGCCATTTTCTCTACTGCAATTTTAGTGCACAAGCAGCTGCTAACACACATTTTTAATATTTAACAAAGTAGGTACAATAATTCCTCAATAATGCCTCTATAGTGATTAATTCTGCAAAAGTAGCCTATTTTATCTGCAAATGTTGATGAAGGCCAATCAGGTAGGCAACGTATCACATACTGTATTTTAAAGCGTGTGTACTCCACTAGAGGATGTCTTGACATTGCCCTTTTAATTAAACCTTACAGATAACCTTGCATTTCTGCATTTTTCAGAAAAAAATACAGTAATCCCTTAATACAGCCAGCTCTCTTGCATGCTTGAGCTAAAATATCTTGAGGGAAGGGGGCATACGTGATTCTTGTGTATATGGTTCTGACGTCAGGAGTTTACACAGGCCCAGATTTTGTGTTCCTGCCTAAAACTGATTAGGCTGCAAGCAGTCAGCTAATAAGATATACCGCAATTTCTCTACAGTTACTGAAAATTTATGCACAAATAAATCATACAGTTTTATTCACATTCTTTAGAGAATAAAACTGTACCTACTGATCTGGCAGTGGTGGTGGTCATAGTAGTATTAGTTGTAGTAACAGCAGTTGCTGCTGCTGTTGTTGAAGGAACAGGGGTTATGGGTAAACCTGACAGATGCTCATTATCTCAAAGCCAATAGAAGGCTAGTGTCTTGACACAGGCCACAACTGTTTTGTTGTAAATCTTTACCTGCTGACCACCCATGACCACGCTGTATCACATTCAACACGAAATATCTGCTGGTGCTGCTGTCATTAACCAAAACGAGAATCAAACATGATGAATCATCATCATCCATGTGGTTTGCACCTGAGTGCAACAGGCAGCTACTGAGCTGGAAGACAGTTCCTTTATATTCACACTGTAACCCTTCTTGTTGATTTAAAGGTAAACAATTTGCATAAAAAAAAGGCATAATATCTGTCTGTCAATATTAAAGTTCAGTATTCAAGGCCAACAGAGTCCTTGCTGACACAACTATTATGCTACTCCATCACAACTTGTTTGATATGCACATTAGCAGAGTATGTACATGACAAGATAAGAACTTACCTTGAGAAGAACTGACTCTGAAAGACACACTTGTTTCTACAGTCACATCCTTGTCTGTGCCAGGTGCAATGCTATAGTTCTTGGTTTCACGAGAAGAAACAGTTTTGCCATATTTGGCTTTCTCTGTTGGTTTTGGTTCAGGCTCTACTTTAGGCTCAGGTTCACTGCTTGGTTCAGGTTCACTACTTGGCTCTGGTTCACTGCTTGGTTCAGGTTCACTACTTGGTTCTGGTTCACTGTTTGGTTCAGGTTCACTGTTTGGCTCTGGTTCACTAGTAGGTTCTGGTTTTGCTACTGTTGTTTTAGCTTCCTGCTTCCCATCTTTGCTTTCAGGATCCTCCAAGTAAGGAAAATTGCGGCACGATGCTGTGAGATGGCGTGGTCGCCAACCCAGACCAACATAACTTGTACCATTTACAACCATTACTACTTCCAATTCCTGTTGTTCCCGCAGAATTCTCCAATATAAAGTGAAAGTGTTGCTCAAATCTCGTTTACTGTATGCAGTGAAGTCCAGATCCATTGTTTTTACTGCAGATCCTAATCAGACACACAGTACAACCTAACGTTAACATAATTACATGTTAATCCATGGTAAACCACACAAACAAAAGAATTGTGAAACTACTGAAACAGATTCCATTTCTAACTGAACCCATAACATTCCCTTTCCTTAAATTTGTTTCCAGCTTCCTTACCATTTAAGGTTTGTCACTTTATTCTCAATATAATCTATGCCTACTCCACATATATGATTAGTACTGTATTCATACAGATGCCATCACTGACATATCAGGCAACATGGACTGTGGGTATAAGCAGGTGATACAATGAGAGGACAGGAGGCAGCGTGAAAGTTGTGTAAAAAGTTACATAATACGAGATATTTTGTAACATCAGTCATACAAACATAGTGATAAAAAAAGACTCACTGGTAGTAAGGTGTAAATAGTTTCTGGAAGGACTTTGATTTTCTAAGTTTAAATTGCTGATAGCATGAAAGTTAGCTACCAGCTGGAATACAGGGTGCCTCCTGTGACAGTGCATCTCTTAGGTTGTTGTGAAGCTGAACCTACATTGAATGAATGTGGTTACTTCATTAAACCACCAATATTCTAACAAGCAAAGTAATAAGTTAAGATTAGTCCAGAATAATACTTATTTAATGGCCATGAGAAGTCATCTACTGAAAGGACTTTTGGCAAATGGCTTCCAGCAATATCTCCAGGACTGGCAGAAGCATTGGAATGAGTGTGCACAAAATCAGAAGGTGAGTACTTTGAAGGAGACCACACACAAGTGCTTATAGCTGAAGAATCTGTTCATTTGCATTGTCATGCAAGATCATATATGCACCAACTACATAAAGAACTACTTCAGGGTGTTGTCCATACTGGTCTTTACACAGATACATTTTCACAACACTTAAAAAAATTCATAACTAAATAAAATAGAAAAAAAAATACATTATAAAATGTTTATGATATCAACGCATTACACTGATGTTACAGTACCTTTATACATGCTGCAACAGCTAAACTAATTCAGACCACTCTAATTTTATTTTGCTTTCCATTAGATGTAATTAACTCACGTTTAGTGCAGTCTGGACCATACCATCCTAGTTCACAATAACACTGCTTCCGAGGGGCTGTAGTGGCTTCAATGTCAATGCACGTCCCTCTATCTCCACAATCATTATCGTCAATACACTCATCCTTGTACTGGCAATGAGGACCGTAATATAGCCGATCGCAACGGCATTTTGACAACAGGTACCGTCCATGACCACTGCATTCTTCTTTATAATCCTTTTCTGTGAAATCAAGTCTCTATCAGTAATACTGAAATTCCCACATTTATATTGTAACATACAGATTTTTGGCAATTGATGAGAAATATTGGCAGCATTGACAAGAGTTTTTCCATCGTCAATGAACACCGTTTATTATACCAACTAAATGCACATTCTTAGTACAAAAATATTCATAACAACACACTACATTTCAGGAGCAAACTGCTTCCTTCTTCCAGTGCTTCTGAAATGTAGTGTGTTTTTTACCGTTTTTGTGATGACATAAAAATTTTTTTTGTACTATAAGTGACATAATTAAATACATTTTAAATTGGTTCTTTCATTGTACAATTGGATGCTCAATTATTTTAACCTTTATTGTAATCAATATGGGATCCCATAGAGTGCACGCTTATATTGTACCTTGTATATGTTCTGCATTGGCCTGATAATGGCTGTTTTACAGTCGAAACATGTAGCCCTGATGTAATTGATATTTCATCACTGTGTTGATATACTCATGTTGTGTTTTAGACGGTAAAATACATATATTTGCTACCACAAAACGGGATGGCCCCTATCAAAAAAAATTCTTGCAAATGCTGATGATATTTCCCAAACTTGTATGTTTCATGCTTTCACAGCAGGTTTTGACACAGTGTAGCACTGTGGGTGGACATCAACGTTTGGGATGAATGTGTTGCCACGGAATTACAGCATCTAGATATACACTAAAGTTCAAGATTATCTCTGTGACCCTGAAGATGGAAGCAGCAAACTTCCTCCAAAATGCCAGTGTCAACCCACAATCATGTAGACTGCAAAACCCAGAATACTGTAATCTGACATAATTAACTCAAAAATTACAGTATTAAAATATTCTGTGAAACAGGTGGTGTATTCTACTTACTGGACAGGATATCCACATCAGCACAGGACCAGAAACGGTAGGATTTGCCCCACTCCTCAGCTTGCCTCATCAAACGTATTGTACAGTCGCTGCAGTTGAAGTCAGGTGGCAACTGCACCAAATATGCCTGTGCTCTGTGTGAAAAGTAATCACATTTATCTCTGATGAATCTTCAGTTTTAAAAGTCTCAAGTACATGAATCTCTATTCCATAAAATGTTTCACCACCAAAATTTTGTATTCAGTTCATCATGTTCTCCATCTGAGCTACACATCCAGTTCATCATAAACTCCTATATGCCAGTGGCGTACCGAGGGGGGGGGGGGGGGGTTTGTTTGTTT
>Ga0123354_10000898_pt1 | contig 33275 bp, 26 predicted proteins | sample TergutLab28metaG_2_FD_97872 | JGI IMG/M metagenome (GOLD analysis project Ga0123354, IMG submission 97872) | Labiotermes labralis P4 segment gut microbial communities from Petit-Saut dam, French Guiana - Lab288 P4 | ecosystem: Host-associated > Arthropoda: Insects > Digestive system > Gut ... | reverse complement strand
TTTGTGCCATGTCGGAATTTGGTATTCCATCTAAACTGATAAGATTGGTCAAAACAACAATGACCAATGTACAATGCTCAGTCAAAATTCAGTCTCATCTGTCAGAGCCAATACCTACTACACATGGAGTGAAACAAGGCGATGCACTGGCATGCCTTCTCTTCAATATAGCCCTGGAAAAAGTTATACGGGACTCGCGCATTCAAACTAGATGTTCTCCCAAGTCCTATTTATGTCGTTGTCATTTAAGTTCCTTAAAGCTGCAAACTGGTTTGTAATCTCAATCTGATACTGCTTCCTAACCTCCAGCTCATTTAGCTTCCTGAGATTAAATCTTTCCCTCATCAAACTTCTGTGTGCTTTTTTACTTACTGCCAATCTTTCCGTAACTTTTGCAACCACCAGATAGTGTTCAGTATCACATTCAGCTCCCCTGAAACTTCGTACATCTAGTACAGTCGAATGCCATCTCCTATCGATCAATATGTGATCAATCTGGTTGTGAGTCTTCCCATCAGGAGAGGTCCAGGTATACTTATGAATGTCTCGGTGCGGGAACACTGTGCTTTAACAACTAGATTTTTTTGATGTGGCAAAGTTTACCATTCTAACACCATTATCATTACTATCCTGATGTAGACTCTCATTCCAAATTGTCAGTTTGAAAATATTCTCACGCCCCACTTTTGCATTAAAATCTCCTAATACAATTTTCATATGGTATTTAGGAAAATGATAAAAAAAAACCTGCTCTAATTCCCTATAAAAACTGTCTTTTGAATCATCACTTTTCTCCTCACTTGGTGCATGCACATTCAGAACAATGATATTACACCAGCAACCTCTCAGAACTATATATAACACCATATCGCTAACAAACTCTACTCTTGTAACTACTTATACTATTCCGTGGTGTACAAAAAATCCTGTTCCTAATTGATAATCGTTTCCTCTTCCATGAAAAAAATTATAATCCCCTGCTATTACTGTGCCCCCTTTGCCCCACATGACCTCCTGCACACCCACTAAATCGAATTTATATCCTGCTAATTCCCTGGCTGCAGTTGTAAGTGAACCTTCCCTATACAGGCTCCTAACATTCCAAGTACCAAATCTCATGTCCATTTTCCGTTGCTTAGGTCGTACCAGAGTATCAGTCCAGGTCCGAGGCTTTTCTTGCAAATGATATGTAACAGGATATGTTTTTATGGTGAGGAGTTGTTAGCACCTTGCCCAACCCCCAGGCTGGAGGACCATCCCTTGTCGGCTGTCTGCAACTGCTTATTCAATATATTCGCAGCTACCGTCTTTATTGGAGGTAATTCCTCCATCCACAACCTGAGGATGCGCTGTGCCTTGGTGACAGGGACCCACTTATCTCTACGAAGTATTAAAGTGGAAGATTAAAGAAGTATCACTTAGGGCCCCTGAAAGAGAATTAAGGCTGTATGTATTCCACCACAATTCACGTTCTGACTACACTGATTTCAATGCAAGTTTTAATGCTCACACATTACAGAAAAATGTACAAGGATGAAGCACAAGGTAAATTCAATAATGGTGACATAAAAGTACTGCAAAAGAATATTTTCTGTGTGATCTGAACTTAATACATTGTCTCTTAAAGATACTGTGCCTTGACAATGCACTTCAACTGTAGCATACTGCCACTTGAGTCCACAACAATAATCTACATTCATTTCAGCCATTCATTCATACATACATACACACATCCATCTATATAAGGCTGCATGTTTCAACATGCTATGAATGCCATCATAATACACTTCTTACATAAAAAAAATGAGGTGAACATTTTCATGTATGCATGTGTATATGCATTTCTGTTGTGGTAGGATGGATCCATATGGATATGACATGTACAGCATGTGCCTTGCTTACAAAGTAAAGTTATTGAAATGTAAAATTATTCTCAACTCACAATTTTAAATTTACATGAACATATCTTTTGTTACTGGTAGTTGTGTTTCTCTGCATTCCTGACTAAAGTTCAGTGAAAGATGCTCACAATGTATGGAAAGGAGCTGTTGAGTTAAGAATGCTGTACGAGACTGAAGGTGAACATTGCAGGCACAGCTACATACATCACACAGCTGGTTCTGTCTTATCACCACAATTTGAAAGACTAGCGAATACAAAGAAATATACTTCCTATTTCATTTTATGTAAGAAATATGTGATGACAAATAGCACACTAAAACATGACTAAAACATGTAACATGAGGTATATGTACACATTACTGATACAAGTGAATACAGGTGGTGTGGTGATACTGCTGCTGCTAATGATGATGATGATGATGATGATAATAATAATAATAATAATAATAACAACCCAATCATTTGGAATAACCAAATGAACTGATACAGACCTCAACAGCCTTGGCAGGCTTACAAGAAGACAACTAACAAAATTCTGTTGCCTCCATCCCAATTCATCTATTATAAGATTATATCTACATCAGAAAGGAGGAGTACAAGGCTTAGTAAATATCCAGAGATTATGAAGAACACAAGAAAGAAATATGAGGAAAAAGATAAGACCAACTGAAGAACACCTAATGAGACTGGCTGTGCACGCACATAAACGATACACTCCTTTAAAACTAAATGATAAAATCGTGGAAGATGATGTAACAGTAACACAAGAAGATATGAACACATGTAAAAAAAACTGTACATGGAAAACTGCCAGATTTTCTACAGGAAAATTACGTGGACAAAGGATCCTCCCTATTCTGGCTTTCCACAGGATATATCTATCCTGAGGTGGAAGGCTTTGCAGTCGCCATCCAAGACTGGGTGATCAAAACCAGAAATTAGGAGAAACACCACTTAAGAGTGGATGTGATCGATAGACGCAGAAAATGTGATAAAGTCCAAGAAACAATTGCAACTGTCATAGCTGGGTGTTCATCCCTATCTAAATCTGCGAATCTCAGTAGACACAACCAACTGGCAAAAATAATTCACCAACAGACTGCAATAAACTATACGCTACTTGATAGAAATACTCCGCTGTAATATAGATACAAGCCAGGACTGGCACAGGATTCAGCTAACATGCTTGTATAATGGGACAGGTCTATTATAACTGACGTAACAGTAGATTTCAACAGACTTGATACAGTGCTCATCAGCAGAGAGAATAAAACGACACTTGTAAGAGATCTAGCAGTTCCTTGACCCAAAACCTACCCAAAACTGAAGCAGAGAAAATTACAAACTATGAAAACTTGGCCCTAGAAATAAAAAATATCTGGAAGCTTAACAATGTATGTATATACCCCTTCAGTCATCTCAGCAGAAGGAATGGTCATGAAAAACTTCCTATGATGTCTCAGAGAATATAAAGGTGAAGCAATCCCATTACAGGCCTGGACAGGCCCAGAGAGTTCCAGGATGTTGAGGCTCCAAGATTTCAAGACAGTCGGCACATGAAGGTGGGAAGGTTGTCAGCTCTATGCACCAACTGCCTTTACCCCCCAGGAAATATTCCTGGTACTCATTTCTGTTACAGGCTGAGTCAACCCCTGGCCATAGCTTGCCCGGAAGGATTATGTCAATGGAAAATTCCAATGACACCACTGAGAATCAACCCCACAACCTTCCAGCTTGTAGCGCAGTGCCTCAACCAAGCCACCACATACCCCCTAAGAGAATATAGGTTTAACCAAAAACATCTTAAGAATGGGACAAAAAGCAGTACTACTACAAATGGTCATATAGTACACATATTTCTAGGACATTCCCCTGGACCTTAGGCAATAAGATTAATTTCCTTCCCCTGATTGAGCCTGATCCCAACTAAAATCTGGGATAGTTGAAGGTTTCCCAGCAGATACATGCTCAGACGTGTGAATAAGTTAATAATAATAATTATTATTATTATTTACGTATTAACAATCATCATCATCATCACAGATATATGTATCACATAGACAACTTACATGAATACCTGTCCATAATAATAAATATAACAGACCAGAAAGCTAAGCTGTAGAGCAAAAGAGGCAAAGTAAATTAAATTTAGCAAAATCCAAGGTGTTGCATCATTTGACTGCAATTCCTCTTATATTTTCAAACCGGCTGCCTGTAATTCCTCCAAATACATGTAATTATAGCATACAAAAATCATTTCCAAAATTTACCTGGTACCTTCTTTCAGCCCATCATGTGGGTATTTGCACTCCCTCTGCTGTACACCCATACTTTATTAGTCTCATACAGCATCATGAAAGCATGTGAACAGGGTTAAAATAATTTCATAAAGCTTCCACTAAATGATGGCATGTCTGCGTGTGCACAAACACATATAATCAGAAATCAATAACTATACCTGCTCCAGCATCACAATAAATCAAATGCAAACAATAAACTAAAATAGTAACAGTACAAATGTAGCAATTTAGTGATATAAGCAACATCTGGCCTCAGTTAATGTTCTGAATTTCAGAAGTTGTAGCGCTGCATCTGAAGGCACCCTCTACAGCAGCGGTTCTGCATTTTTTCTTCTGCAACACACTTGAAGAATGATGCCCACATGCAAAACACACTTTTATGGAATACCAACATTTTATTGAAATAAAAGATCATCTGCAGATGTAGCCTTGAAAAGAACCAATCAGAGCACAGCTTGCCATCTCTGTGTCTTCTCGTCTCCTATCTAATTCCCTTAATAGAGGCACAAAAAATATGCTTGCTGCAAGAATATGAAGATGGGATTACCTTAATGTCACATCACTTTAGGAGGTATGCAATGCTCTGACTGCATGACACAAGCTCACAAAAAACCAAGCACTTCTCCCTCACCCACGAAATATGATTTTGAGGTTATGCTGTTCACCAACTGATAGTGCTATGATAATTTTAATATTCAGCCAATGAACTGCATTGTGGATGGACAGGTTTCTCATGATACACCCACTTGAGACAAAATGTTTCAGAATCTATTCAAAGCAAGGAGGTAGTAGGTCTTACCCTATTCAAAACAGGTTGTCCAATCTAGACACAAATCAGACTGCAACAAAAGAAGTTGCTTGAGAGGAAAATTCTTTACCCAGAAATTCCATATTGTTGGATGAAGTAGGAGCACATTATACATTCGAACAGAATGGATTTTTTGACTAGGTTCACTACAGTTACACAACTGACATATGACTTCAGTTTCGCTATAGTCCTTACATCTAATATACCATTCTTACTTAAACACCTATGACCGAATATCTCACATTTATTGGGTATCTATATATCACAGAGGTGGAGTGTGGAAATGGTGGAAGTCTCACATTATTAAAAAATTAAGAATGCTCCACTTACAGACCGTTCGTGTCATCATACCTTTACACTGACATGTTAAAATCACACTTCTTATACATAACTCATCATACTTCCAATATACAAGTTATCGTACTAAATGCATTCAGAAGCAAATGATTCAACAGCACATTTAACTACTGTAGCAACATACACATTACATTTTAATTTCTACAAATTTTCTTATCAACCTCCACGGTTGACCAAGGGGGCTGGATTCACTGTAGCTTGATGACACCGATCTGAATAAGCAGCAAGCAACAACAACTAAACGAATTATGACAAAGCTTGCTTTCTGTGGGGATATTTTGAAGGAAAAGAAGAGACCTTTGGATTGCCAGACATCATGGTTCGATGTCTTCAACTCATCTTCCGGTACTCATGCATTGCCACCTCTATTGCTGGGCACTGGAGAAAATTATCTGGGACTGACTCCTCCTTACACCGTCATTTGCTTCTCAGATTTAATTTTTTTTGTAAATAGTTTCTATGTACACATTGTCTGGAACCATTGTCCCCATTTTAGCATTGTGTTTGTGAGAAAATCCTTCTTGACTGCAGTACAGTCAACCCCCTTGAAACCCATTATGATATCCTGCAGGGGGATGAATGAACTGCAGTACAAAGATTAAGTTATATGCTAAATAGCCAATGATGAGGGATTCATCAGCAGTTATTACAAGAAACATAATGGTGAGTCAATGGGAACAAATCCTACATATAGGTAGTTACCAAGCGTTCTGACAATGGTACAGCACACTCAGGATTACTAGATTTCTGGACTATTACAATCATTCCATATCAAAAACATGTAGTTTCAATAGTCTGATCTATTATCATTGTGAGAATAGAAATACCTCTAATTCCCCATCATAATGTGTTCATTTTGACATGAGATTATGCATAATACCTTAAAAATCTGAACCTGTAAGACCAGCTCAACTTCAGCATGAATTCTCTGAATCTTCACGCTTAAATACATTTCTTAGTAACAATGTAAGGAACAGTATATCTCTAATTCAAACATCTGCTATTTTTACTTTATAATCTATACACAATCGCTGTTTAATATTGAAAAGGCTTCTAGAAATCCTAGTATCACTAAATGAATACAGAAAGAGCAACAAACATATACCGGGTTAGCTGATGAACCAGAAAATTTGTCTCCCCAGAGAAATGAAAAAGGAACAAATTATGGAGGTCATGCTGTTTTACAAGTAAACAGAGTAAGTTTTAAGCCATGTGTAGAACTTTATGCAGCATTCTGCAGCCAAGTATGTAAAGGTATCCTTTTCTGTAACAATGGCAATTCCAAGCAGCAGCAACACACTATTCTCAAGCACAAACTACTGCAAACACTACATTTGTTATGGCATTATGGCCTATTTCTTGTAAAATAATAATTCACTGTATCAGCACACAAACGAAATGTGTAACTTCAAGGAGCATCTGCATCCAAAAATCTCATGCTTTATACAATTCCCTACGCAGGTTTATTGCGAGTGACTGGTAAATGAGTCTTCAAACTGTCTGGGCCTCCTCCTGGAGTTAGCAAGCTTCCATACTGCTGCCACATTTCAATAGCCTTGTTCACTATAACTTCTGCAGTTTCTTCTGGTATGTTTCTCAAGCAGTTCAAAACATTATCAGTCATCAAACACTTCAGTAAATTTCGTCTTAAAGTCCTCAAAATAACAACAGCAACAAACACCAAAATCTTGCATGAACCACCAGTCAGTTTATCCCATACCTTACCAAGTGAAGATTCACTTATTATCCCAGCAAAACAAGAACAAAGCCAACTCTGTAATGGGATTGAATTCAAAGCTCCAATACTAAGCAGATGGTTAAAAAGCATAGGATCCTCCTTTTCTAACAAGTTCCTGGTATATTCTGTTAATTTTGGCACATCATTGTAGAATTTGTCAACAAACTGAAAGAATCCCTTTGAGATACAATATATATCAACACTGTCATCAAAGACATTTAGAAGGGACTGTGAAATGGAGCACAAACTTTGGTAGAAATAATTATCTAACTGGGTATTCCAATCATACTTAAGTCTCCCAGTTTCTAACAACCACATTAAGAGGAATAATTGTGGTTTGGGGGTCTGGTCACTAGCTATTCTCATGAAGTATAGGGAATGCACCAAATCATTGTATTCTTGTTCCCTCTGCTGCATAACGAATTTATGGCTATCCACATGTATTGGTACAACATCAAGAAGGACCTTCCACACCAAGTTTCTGTATATTCCAGGTACTGTAAATCTCAAACAAAACTGTTGTAATTTCACTTTATCTAGGGTCTTGTTATCTTTTAGAAGAATCTCCAATGACTTCTTCTCCTCAACGCTTCTAAATCCTACTTTTTCGTAGTAGGACGAACGAAAGTTACGTTCGTCTGTCGCCATTGGGTAATACAGCTGCCATTCATGTATCACCTCCTACAACGAAATTAAACAATGTGACATCGGCACTCTGTGCGATTTTACCTGACGTTACATCGTTGTGTCACACTAGGCAAAACGTTTATCTTACATCCGAGAAATCTTACACAATATGTAAATTCAGTAAGTGGTAGTACTTCATTTGACATTTATACCTACTATAACTGCGAAATAATGTCACTCATGCTAACCTCAAGTGACACAATACACCAAAAATACACCACGTTCCGCACAAACACACAACGTCACTGTCTATTTCAAACGTCTGCCTCGTCAGAAGCGGAACTAGCGTCGGTGATATTTGTATTCATTGCCCACGCTGAATTTGTGAACGTAAATATCCAGATCTCAAGTAGCTAGAAAACCGTCGACCTTCTCGTGCCGACACAGCATGATGTAGGCAAGTGTCCACTGAGTAAGCGAAATGAATTATATCTATAAGTGCAAAATATAGCATTGTCCTTCACCAAAAGCTTTAATGAATCCGCCAGGTAAGTCAAATATTTGTGATACCTTATACGGACACATATTATACAGAACGTAATGAACACGAATACAAGTTCTTCCATTCACGTAATCCTCAGCTGCTCACGGAATACATACCACCTCATCACGAAACAATTTCATTTATTATACTTCGACAACCCAGGCAGCGCGCATTACGAGCTACATTTATTAACATGTATGTAGCTAAAGATGAAGAATCTAAGTAGGAATATTCTGGATATCAAAGTATCCCTCATTAATATAAGGGCTTAAATTTGCGTACCTATTTACGTACGTCGAAATGAACGTAATGACCAACATATCTACTGTTGGCTACGCTATTTGCAAACATGACATCGTATGATCTTTCATACGTCATAGATCATCCCACCAGCCAGCTGATTACTATAAGTTTGTGATGCGTATAGCGTCAACAACGAAGGTAAATAGTTGCTAATTTTGACAGGGTTGACCCTGATCCAAGGGGATGGCGAAGCTAATGGGGCGTGTTTGAAGTGGTATCGAGTGGTACGCTTGACACTTTTACTCATTAAAAGAGTGATCTATTATTTAACTAGGACTCGCAGTATAGAAACTCGCTTGTTATACTTTCGATTGTTCCTTGGACTGTACTAGTATACTTCAACTCTACGACGCAGTCAATACAGATTATATCAAGATGGATTTGTGTTTGATCTAACAAGGTATTTTGTCCACTTTGTGAAGTAGGTCACATAGATTTGTTTGATCTAACAAGGTATTTTGTCCGTTTTGTGAAGTATGTCACATAGTCATCATTGACAGCTAAGCATGTATGGTATTCATATCCGTGCATTAATTGTTAAAATTCAAGACAATACCAACAAATCTACTATATTATAAAGTTTTTATGATTAAAGCACTAAAACTCCGACACGTTTCGACCCTTTGTGGGTCATCCTCAGGGAGTATACACCAGTATTTGTATATAACTTAGATTATAAGTAGATAAAATAAGTTAAAATTATATTAAAATCATTTGATGTCTTGAAGTTGGTGCTGTAGATGTGTGTGATGATGAAATGGATCTTATACAGATACAGTATTGTAATCATTTGAATCTTGGGAGAAACTTATATATGTTCCCATTGTAATTGTAGAAACTTTATAATATAATTTAATGCATTTGTTGTTGGTATTTTCTTTAAATCTAAGCATTTGTCCCACCATGGCACCAAGGCTTGTATCCAAGCCTGTGAAGGCCTGGCTTGAGAACTGGAATGGGAAAACTTGCAGACCATTGTACCTTAAGAAAACACATGCACAGGATGGAGTTCTGTATGGGGAATCCCAAGTGTAGGCTTTGTAGGAAATGGCCTGGCATGTTATACATGAATGTGAATTATTAGGTATCAAATGATATTTATTTTGTGAAACTAAATTGGGGCAGAAAATGTCATCAAAAGGACTTGAGTTATCTTCTGAGACTAGTCAAGGATTCAGGGCTGTTTTGTTGACCCAGCCTTTCTTCATGTGAAGTAGGTATAAAGGGCCTATAGTGGTTGAAGTGCTCCGGGTTGTAAGTAGACCGTCTCGTGTAATATCTGTCTATCTAAGACTTGTATCCTGGTGTAGAGAACATCGGTATTATGTGTATCCAGGAGGTGACAGCTTTCTTTACACTAGAGACTGTGGCAAATTCCTTGCCAGCTAGGTGCTTTGTAAGGGTCCAGAAAAATTAAATACATGTAAATAAGACAGCCTGTTTGTTGTGTTAACTTTGCTAGGATCTAGGAATGAAGAATACCATTCAAAGTATAGAAATATTTTGTGGACTTGAGGTCATTAGTTAGCAATGAATTGCAGTAGTATTTTATGTATGCTGAGGATGTTAATGGGATTATGGGCCTCAAAAATATAGAGGATTACTTTTCATTATCCTTATCATTATCCTTCATCATCATCTTTTCAGACACTTCTCTGCACAGAGAGAACAGCTAGAGAGAACAGCCTCAGAAGAGGCTGTAAAAATGTCAGTTGGTGGCTCTTCACTTCGAAATATGTCTGTTAGTCACTGGAAACTTCTTAGTCACTTGAAAGAATGCATGTCAAAGTCTTCTTCAAATGAGAAAGGAGTGCTCTTTGTTCTCAATAAAGAATGGCTGTCCCTGCTGCAGAAATTGCAGATGATGTATGGTTCAGTAGACTCTGGAATGCAAAAGACCTATGATTCCAGTACACTTATAATTGCAAAGCAGACAAGTGAGAATGAGTCTGTCAAGTCAGATACCAAAATGCCTGCAGCAAAAGAAGAAAAAGGTTACAGTTTGCCACAAGTATTGACTGGTTTGAAACTGAAAAAGAATTCAAGTTTGGGTGCTGAAGTGTCTGAAGAACCGGTTCCAAAATGGAGATCATCAAAAGAGGCTGTATCAAAGGTACAAAGAAGGTGGTCCTTATACATGTACAATGCATTGGTTTTTAAGTTTCCCTTTGTTTAATGCAAGCAATTTCTAAATTCCAGATCAGCATCAATTCAAGAACAAGGCATGTAATAGTGTCGGTTGCAAGTGCTGAAACTAGTCAGTCCAGACTGAAACGTCTGGAGGATTTAGCTAGTCACCTGAATCAGTATCCAGAGGCCAGGCACCTTGCTATTAAGGTAACACTTATACAGTGTTTTCTTGCCTTTTATCACTTGCCAACTGATTAGAATGGGTATAAGTAGTGGTTTTGTTATAGGGTTTGTATTTAGGAAGGAAGCCTAAATGGTTTGGATTTTGGTTGCAGTAAGTGCTGTTCCAAATGTTTTTCCTCAGTTTCTCCTCCCAGGGTACCATGTGTAAGACTGAGGTATGCAATTCCTTTATTCAAGGACCTAAAAACATGTTTAAAATGACACATAATTTTCAAATTCTGTGACAGATTTTTCAGAACACTAGCTGTGATATGGGTATTGCCATGCATGAGTTTATTCAGTGTCACTGATTTTAAGAGTCATTGCTTGAAGACAAAATAAATTTTTGGGCACATTTCCCAAGAGGAAAATGATGTAAAATTTACTGGGTTTGATAAGATACATGTTGTTATGAAGTATGTATAGACAATTCACTGATTTTGAGGAAATTGTTATTATTAGGCCTAACTATTAAGTGTACACCACAGAGACCACTGTTCAGCCTCCCACTATTCAACTGTGATGTGTCTCATCCTTTAGATTTATGGACAGAGAAAGGTGTCTTATTTAATGATGCTGTCACCTTTTAAGATTATACAACATCAGGTGGGAGCAGTGCACTGCATATACGTATACTGTCTGCAGGCATTGTGTGTAAACAGACTGCACTTTAATGCTACTCAAGAAGAATTTGCCTGCTTTGAACATTACAATTAAGTGTCCTATTTTTGCTAGAGTTGTTGTGTTATTGGCATGCAGACATGCATGCAAGCACATCCTCCTAAGATAAAGAACTTAAGAAGAGTCCACAGTGTAGAAATTATTTTCCTGTATGTATAATAGTTGCCCATATATGTTTTTGTCTGTCTGAGTTGAAATGTTTGTCATCTTTATTTATTATGTAGATTCTTTAGTTTATCTGGTCTGTACTGTATTTCACTTCCTGACAGCTATATTGTCCCATGGAAATTAGCCAACTCAGCAAAGTGCCTACATTGAACCTTTTGCAAGGTTATATCTGTAAGCTTGACATCAGTCTTCAGTTGCATTGGCAATGGCATTTCATGATTGTGTAGTCCTGTATTATGTAAAAGATACATATTGAACCTGCAGGAAGTGCCATCAGAAATTCAGATTAAGGTTCCCTGATGCACATGTTGCAAACACAACAGCAGTTTTCCAAAACATGTGAAGGTTTGGAGCAACAGGTTCAATTCTCAACATAAAAAGAACATGCAGAAGACATAACAGGGCAAACACAATAGGAAATTGGTGCAGTATTGGAGTCATCTCCAAGAAAGTTGTTGGTTTGATGTTCACAAGTGGACGTGCCTGCATCACCACAAATTGCAACAAAACTTGCATTTACATCCATATAAAACAACTGTGGTCAGTTAACTCTACTAAGCGAGGGTGAATTTTACAAACTGATACCTTCATTGTGATACTTGATGGAGGTATGGGAAAAATGATTCTATTCTTAAATTTTGTCATAGGAAGGAGTCATTCACCTGTTGCTTCGGATGCGAAAGGAAGCTGATGAAACTACAGTAGCTGTTCTGCGTGAAACATTGGCTGTTCTTGGCCATGTTGATCCTTTGCCTGGTAGAGGAATTAGGATTCTCTCTATTGATGGTGGAGGAATAAGGTAAAACAAACTTTTTCTGTATGTTTGTACATTTAACACCTGTGTTTACTTGCAGTAACTGTGCTACAGAAATTTTTGGGATACTCTGCCATGTATGTCAAATATAATTTAAAATGTTTTATTTTAAATGTAGTAGATTGCTTTGATTGAAATATGGAAAATAGGCCAAATGGATGGCAGAAGTATATAAAAGTATTAAAAATTATTTCTGTAAGTGAACTGGAATGAACCTCAGGTTAACTGAAGGTCTATATTTACTAGGTAGGTAAGAACATGAAGGCAGTGGATTCCTCTCAAACATCAGCAAATTTCTCTTGGACTTTGTGTTTTGTCATACAAAAAATCATTAAGTTAATGCACAATTTTAGCCCTCTCATTACTGAACATACATGTTGTACGAAGTTCAGAACCCTCTGCTAAATGGTGTTGTATACCATCATTTTTTTGGGGTGGAGAGTGGGGGGGGGGAGGTGACAGGAATGATATGAAAATATGATACTGAGGTCATAACTGGTGGTATGATCTTATGTGTTTTAATTGTTATAACATTAAGCTTTCAAAAATTATCACAATTTGTAATATTTATAATGCAGAAAAATGTAATGTATAGTGTACCATCTATTACAACGGGATGTATCTAAATAAAAGTATGTAGTGCAGCATTATTTATTTCAGCCTAATTTCCCCCTGGAATGGGATCAGCTTGTGGCTGTGCTGCACCCACCAATTTCTTCTTTTGAAACAGTTGACCAATTTTCACACAGCCTTGTTATTCCACTAGAGAACACTCCAGTTCCATGGTTTTTATTTTCTTACACTCAGTAATAACATGAGGAATGCACAAAATTGTAAGCTGGAAATGACACTGGCACCCCTTACTTAGGTTCTTGAAGTGGTGCATGGTAATAAAAATTTTTAAAAGTAAGGAACTTTTTATGCAACATAAACCAACAAAATGCACACTTTTCAAATTAATATTTTATTCAATTTTTTTCAGTTTTAGAAGTCTTCTGCATGTTTTGAACCTTATGACTTCATCTCCAGGTAGACAGTTTTAAATGTTGTTTATGTATGTTACGCTTACATGCCGAAATAGAAATAAAAGGCTTTTATAGGGTATCTAAGTATAAAATGCTGAATTTTAAATATATCAGTAAGAACATAAAATACAGTAGTTAAATCTCTGATATAAAAACTTAAAACGTGAAAATATAAAAGTGTAAAATGTTACTTTAAAAGTTTTTATGAAATGCAATACCATGTTTCATAATGTGATATACAGTGATAGAATATTGTACGTACCATTGGTGTAAGCATTCTAGCAGGTGGAAGAGTGTGTTCGATACTAAGGTCTAGGAAGTGGTAGAGTGTAGGAGTATTGATGGTGGTGATGTAATGTGGGGGTAAAAGATCAACTGGAATATTGGGTTGTTTTCACCCGTGTTTGTACTGGCATGAGTTCGTTGTGGTAATATTATTTTGAAAAATGTGCATTTTATTGGTTTATGTTGCATAATTATATCACAATGCATGGTGCAAAAAATATAAAATATAGAACTTATGTTGAGGTGAATTTGCAACATAGAAGCTGTGTGAGCATTTCCTTTAGCTCTCAGTTTATCAACAATAACTAATGCACCGTGGAAGCTAGGATCATGAAGTCTGAAGTCTTGAAGTATGACTATAAGGATATATTCAAATAGCGTATGAAATTATAGTTAAATGTCAACAAATCAAAACATGGTGTTATGAAACACTGAGGTTATGTCTGTTACATTTTATGTGTACAGAATTTGTACTTATGAGATGAACAAAATAAAGTAAAACAAAAATACTGTATTAATATCTATACAGTGGTAAAGTAGGCTATATGAGTGCTCATTAAAACTGTTTGTTAATAAGTCTGAAACTATCCTTTGTATACTAGGATAATTCTGTTTTGCATATCAGTGGATGCATGGTCGAAACAGTGTCACTGCCATCATTTGTAAACCCTTTGTATTTGGTTGAAGCAATTTAACCTGCCTGTTACACTTCACTTACCACTACAGTAAAAGGTGCTAATGGATTAGGTGGAGTAGATAATGTCAGATGAGAGTGAGGTGCCAGGCTAGAATGACTACAGTGAGTTCCTTCTCCAGGTTTTAGTGGGATGTGCTTTGGCTTGATGAATGTGGGTGTCTCAGCACGTGTGACATTATTTGATACACCTGATGATCATAACACACTCTTACACAATCACTAAGAACATCCACCCACTTTGGCTATATAAGTATTGTTCAGGTAATGAGCAGCTGATCATGAAACAGCAGTAAATTCAAGCTGTTAGCAAACAGTGGAGAATTTTTGTTTTGCCCAACACAGGATAGTGAATACTACCCTTGGCAATAGATGTATCTCACATTACCTGGCAATGTTTGTATAAACAAATATAAACTTTGAGAAATATAACTTCAGCTTCAATGATTGGCAAGGAACAAATGAGGTCTTTCCACTATTGGCTGACTAATCTTTCTTGGAGTACACTGCATAATCCTCATTTGCAAGATTTAATTAGAATACCCCTAGGTATTCTCTGCCTTTGCCCCAGGAGAGGCATTGACTCTTGTTTGTGGCTGGGGATGAAGGTGATCAGACCAACTCAATTTTTAATACTTCCATTCGCAGCAAACCTGCTGGTTGCAGAACTGCCAGCTAAGCTGTTTTGTACACTACTTGCAGTAAACCACTCTTTTGCTCTCTAAAAGCCAAGAAACAATTTTTTGTTTACAAAGAAAAAAGTTCCACGTAGTGACTAAACTGAAACTACATGGTCAAACCACGTTGAGAAAGTGCTGCCTTTGCTTTCTTGGCACCTCAATTTTAGTGACCATGGTCAGAATCTGTAATATATCAAAACAGCTTGATGCTCATGTGGTAAGGTATGAGAGCAAATATGTTAATATAGTGCTCATCACACTGCCACAACCAGTTTGGTCATCCATGTGTGACATGCAAATGGTTGGTTGCTTACATAATGTCACTTTCACAAGCTCAGAAGAGTAAGTAAGGCTTGAGATTATGGGGTTGTTCAAAGTTAGAACAAAGACACAGCCTTGGTGGTGAACATAAACCTGCACCTTTGATTTGTCTAACATATTTTAGGACATTTCCATGTTTACAGATACTAGTGGGTTGATTATCTGGATCAAAACCATTCAGCTGCACCATTAATGTGTGGCTTCAGTGAGGGGACTCATACCTTGGCAACAGTGGATCTAAAGCCAACTCATTAGAACTTCATAATATTCACTGAGATATTTGTCATTTTGCTGAGTAGTGGACATAAGAATATACCATAAATTTCTTTTACCAGTAATTAAAATTGTAGTCTCACGTGTTTGTGATGTGATATGTTTGACTTATTTCCTAGATGTGCAAAGCATGGAGAGTGAATTTTGTGGAAAAAAAAGAAGCATTTGGAGGCGATGACTTAGACCTGTCCCCACAAGTCATGTTTCCTAGTTTTTGCATTAGCTTGAGTATTGCCACACACATAGGAAGTACATGAGAGTGTGCCTATGCCATGGCCCTCAGTCAAGTTTTCCTGCCTGTCCCCTAGCTCGCATTATGATAGGATCCATACTGAAGACAGATTATTTCATACAGAATTGTTTCAAAAATGTTGTAATTTTCTTTATGGGAAATTAAATATATCAGATTAACATTATTCAATTTAGTATTAAAAGGACAGATTTCAGTATTTTGTACAGACGGATCTTTATTTAAGCGTTTAAAATATTTTAATTCCTTAAAACACAAACACTAAACATTTTCAGTGAACTTATTACCTTTTGTGAAATTATCTCAACATTCAGAAAGGTATTTACACTGCAATTTTTGAAAATGCAGTTGATGTACAAGAAAGAAAAAAATACTGAGTGCTCTGTCAGAGCTGTGAAGAGAGAAGAAAATAGGTCTGTCTTTTGTAGACTTTAACACCAAAGACCTTAAATGTTTTGTAAGATTGAAGAGCAGATATGTACATTTGTTTCTGGGTGTGTTTGCATTCATGCAGCATGCTACTTAATATCACTGTTTGTCCATTTGCTTACATTTAATAGCTTGATTGTCTTGAAATTAAATGTTTATTTGATTTAAATATCAGACCCTGTATTCTGCATGCATTTGTCATCAAGCTTTGATCCAGCTCCTGGGCACATAGAATCTTCACAACTTGTGGTCGTTGTCTTATGGAACATGAATTTTGTCTTATTAAATATGTGATCATTCACTTCAACCTCACATCAAACACATTGTGCCTCAGTTACCATTCAGTACGGTGTAGGAAAATAATTTCTGTGTTCTGAGTGAGAAACATATGAAAAACATAAACATATGCTCTTTCGATAAAATGCAGAGTTTTTTTAAAGATGCTGGCACATACGAGTAATCACTGTGCTTGGCAGAATAAAAGGCTTGTGGCTGCATGTCATGAACTCCATAAAGTGTCCTATACACAGAATGACTGTGTAGGAAGTCTGTTGGGGAACAGTTTTTGACATCAATAAAATATTTTCAGGCTAGAAGCTGCATCAGGTGGTTGAATGGCAAGTAAACTAACATTTTGAGGACCATCTCTCTCCTTGTCATCAGGAAACTGACTACTTCCCTTATGAGAAAGGGAATGACCTATTTTTGCAAACTTGGTCAAGCATTTTGCAATTAGAGGATACCCGGTGTCATAGTTTCTGGTTTTCAATAATGAATAACATGAAGGATGCACAAAATTGTGAGGTGGGAGTGGCAATAGAATTGTTTTATGGTTCTGGAATAATGTATGGGAAAGGAATTGGAAAAACATTCAAATTTTGTTAGTATAATATTTTTGTAGAATTTAATGAGATGGTGGATATGCAAATGTTTGTCAGCTTTATGATGATAACTAAAAAACTAGTTTAGCTAGACATGTGAATTATGGTAATGAGATAGACCATAAGCATGCTTACATCATCTATGAAATATTGTTTGTAAGTCTGTTATTATAGACATGGCAATGATGAGAAGCTTGCAGTTTGTATCCAACAAATTGAATGCATATCTAGAATCTGTAAACTAATAATGTGTTCTCAAAAATAAAATGTGTGTATTTATTTTGCAGAGGTGTACTTGTGATAGAGTTGTTAAAGAAGCTAGAAGAGCTCACTGGAAGGCAGGTTTATGAGATGTTTGATTACGTCTGTGGTGTTAGTACAGGAGCCATACTTTTGTGTGTTCTTGGTATGCATACTTAATATATACATGTATGCATATGATATTGAAATTCTCTATAACAGTAAAGCAGATTCATGTGATTCTTTGACTTTTTCCTTCATTTACAGTGCCACAAAAGAAAACACTGATTGAGCTTTCAGAAATGTACAAAGAATTAAGTACCAAAATATTTACACAGAGTGCATTTTGGGGAACAAGTAACCTGGTGTGGAGCCATTCATACTATGACACTGAGATGTGGGAACAGCTCCTCAGGAAATATGTTGGAGAAATGCCACTTACAAGGACAGCGAGAGATCCATTAATGCCCAAGGTGAGCTATTAATTGGTGACAATATTTTGTCTTTTGTTAGACAATAATACCTAGCTTTTAGGACTGGGCATACAGGTATTACCTACAGTTTTCCAGCTGGGTCTGTCTGATTGTATCTGTTATCCATTTTGATTCAATCAAGGGTTAGTGGAAAAAACAGCAGAGCACAGATTTTGTAATTGAGTATTGTGGATGGCTGCATTTCTGAAGAGGTCACTTCATTAGCTGCACAATATGTATAAGTATACAGTAAAAGTTCAGTTTTATTGCTGGTTATGCAGCAGTGCTGTACCAATTGCAAAGTACATTTTAGCATAAAATGAGTTGTGACAATTCTGTGTGGCATTTGCACTGAACTTAAAGGTAGTATCCCAGCATTTCCTTGGAGAACCACTGGTAACATCAATCAGGATAGCTGGTTGTTCAGAAGATATTCAAAATGGGAACTTCCCAGACACAATCAAATTGTGCTGACCTGCTCAATAGTACTTAGTGTTGTATGTCCTAACACAAACTTTGCTGTGATGGTGTTATGTAATGTGGTGATTTAAATGTAAATAATCTGTAATGTACCAATTTGTAGATTTATGAATGATTTGTCATTATAATGGTTGTTCACAAAAGTATATGATCTGTAATAATTTATATATGCAGTTTAAGGTGCATTTACATACAGTCATGAAACACCTATTAGCTTCATCACATGTCTGTCCCAGTGTCCGAATGTCAGCGCCCACTGGATGGATGTTAGTGAAATTTGGTGTTGGAAACTTTTATTAAAATCTGTTGAGCAAATCCAAACTTGGTTAAAATAAGGAAAAAAATCAGGGAATTTACATGAAGACCTAAGCATGTTTGTTTGTTGCTGGTGATCTAAAATTACAGTAAAAGCATTGTTGACAGAAACTTGTAGGACACTAGTGCAAAGGAAAGCAATGTCGTGTCTGCAGGGCAGTGTTTTCATTATTGATTACATTGTTGCCCTTGCCTTTCTTGTACATAGATTTAGTATGTACTTCATAGAGAATGTTGTGTGCTTCCATTAGAACGAGCATTCACTGATTGTTCTTTATAATGGAAGCGCATGATAGTTTTTTGTGAGGTATGAACTGCATCTTTATATGTAATGACAGCTTGATAGCTATGTACATTGGTTGTGCAATCACACAGACAGTTAGTTGCCAGGCTATCACCACAGAGGCCTGTGTTCGGTCCCATGTCAGTCCATGTGAGATTGGTGGTGCACAAATTGGGAATTTAACAGGGTTTTCTCCAAAATCTTTGGTTTTCCCCAGCAGCATCATTCCACTAATGCTCCATACTCATCTTCATGTACATGTTGCTCTTACTGGAAGGACAAATGGGCAGAACCAATGAGAGGAAGGGGAAGCCAGTACAAATTAGTGGGACCCAGCAGCTTGGAATGGGGCCTGGGGTCTGATTAAGTTGCATATGTTTTTATCTTTCATGGTAGTATCATTATTTGTCATTTTTACAGATTAACCCTTTCAGACCAAGCCCAAGTCATTCTGCAATTGAGAGTCAGTCAGATTTGGTGTAAAGACTTATAGCTGATCTGCCTGTGCTGAGGGCCCAAACAAATTTTTCACTGGTACCCAAACCCACTTTCGGCAGCTCTGTAAATGGGCGAAGCCTGGGAACCTTCCAAAGAACAATGCAGGTATAGAAATCAGGGGAGAATTGGATATAAAAGTACTTTCACTTTTTAGAAAGGACACGTGAGCACATTTGTATTGTTGACAGCAACATAAAATCATGTAATAGATCTCTACAATTCAAAGGCACTAGGACGGCTAGGGAAGTATAAGCAGTACAAAATATTCTGTACCTCAAGAACAGTATTAAAGAAAATGCATTGTTGTGTTCCATGGGAACAGTAGTTATGTAAATGTGCCACAGGGTATGTTATACATGCATTGCCAGTGTTGTTTATTGAGATGCTGTTTGCTTTGTGTGTGTGTATACATTGTAACATGTTAATGTAATTTGTGACCATATGGAGATGTGATAAATGAAGGATTGTGCCTCTGAATGAGAATGAGATGTAGCTTCCATACTTTCTTCCTTTAAGAAATATGCATTGTAATGCATTTTACTAGAATGTTACAATCCAATAGTCCTGTGTTATAATTCTGACTGCTAGATGTGAATTTACTGCTGTTCATGTTTGTAAGTTTTGTTCTTTGCATTGCATACAGTGCTACTCTGTGATGTGTACCATAAAAGATAATGTTATTTACTATGAAACTGTGTGATGTTGGCTGTGTTAAATTTGTTACAATTTATGAGGCATAGGAAGTTTAATACTAATTTGTCATTTATAATTTTAGATACTTCATAATTTTTTGTTGGGAAGGGGGTGGGGGGGAGAGATAAAGGAGCGGATTCTCTTACAATTGTATAAGCAGCTGGCTTTGGAATGAATGTATTCTGCAAACTGTATTTTTCATAAACTCGTCATTTCACATATTGTCATAAGTGTTATAGCATTTTAGTTTTAAAAAATAATTGGTTGTAGTTGTAGCATAATTTGGGTCAAGAAAGTTATATATTCTTTGAAATGGGGGCACAATGAAATGCTGTTTTTCTGCAAACATTACTGGTCTCTGTTTCAGCTGTCTGTGGTTTCTACTGTGGTAAACTTGCCAAGAGTTACAGCTTACGTATTTCGAAATTACTCACTGCCATATAAAGTTCAGTCACCATACTTGGGAAGCAGCAAATACAAATTGTGGGAAGCTGTAAGGGCATCTGCAGCAGCACCATCATACTTTGAAGAATACAGATTGGGTGAATTATTACACCAGGTAAGTACAACAATAATTGTCTGTGTTTTAAATTACCTTGCACATAAAGATGTATATGGGTAATGTTAGTTAATGTCTTTGATTTGTGTTTAGAGGGATGTGTATGTATAGCAAATTATTACTTTGATATCATTATTACTAACAGAACATAAAAATATTCTACAGTATTTACTTTCACTGACATTAGAATTTGGCTGTGAATATCAGATTTAACTGTTTATCATCAGTTCTTTTTATGCTGAATAAATTTATAAAATGGGCTTAAAGTTCTGAATAATTATAATCCAGCATTGTAGTAAATAGACTTTCTCCTATGTTGATCACATGGGATCATACTGCAAGTATGTGTGTAGGGGAAAAAAGAACTGAGAATCTGCTTGATTTCTTTCATAAATTTAACCAACATTTAGATATGACAATTTTGTTTTGTTTGCTGCAGTTATCTCTGACAGGAAAAACAAAGTAAGAAGTTTTCCAGTAATCAGTGATACTGAAGGTGGACACTGTACACATGTACCAGTGGCACACATATTGAAAAAAAAGTTGGCACTGTTAAAATAGAAGAGTATAGTTCAGTAGTTACTTAACATTGTTTCTGGATGCTCTATATTAGCAAGTTTTCTTGGAATATATTACTTCCTTCATCTCAGGATGGTGGTCTCTTGGTAAACAATCCAACAGCTGTGGCACTGCATGAAGCTAAGCAGTTATGGCCTGGGTTTCCAATCCAGTGTGTAGTCTCATTTGGCACTGGGCGCACAAAGCCAGTAATAAATGGTGAAGATGTTAATAGTTCGTCCTGGAAAACAAAATTTTTCAAAATACTTGATAGTGCAACGGATACAGAAGGTAAGTTGCACAAAACTGCACGTGACTTAATGCACAACTTGACATACAAAATAGGTAACTGTGAGACGTAATATGGGTTTGCACATTCAAGATTGCCATGATGCTGCAGAAGTGCTTCCTCGTCCATGCTTGTATTCTTCACAGTACTTGAATAAAGCATGTCTTAGTGCTGCTTTTTGGGCCCTCACAATAATGGTGAATATATACCATGTGTATTGGCTTACCATATGAATTATCGCATGTGACAAACCTGAATTTTCTTTAAGTTTGGGTTATATTTGTGTTGGCGCCCTGCTCTGGTTCAGGGGAACACATAAGAGAGTAGATAATTAATTCTATTTATGAAATAAATGCCGGTCAAACTATTAGATTCACGTTTACTATTAAACATATATTATGTAACTTTTTACACTGTTCAATCCTATAATATTAAATATTAGCAACAGTTGTTTGCTCCTTACAGAACAAAAACTTATATTGTGCCGGTATGGCTCGAATGTTCAAATTGCTTCACTTTATCACTGTAGCTTGTGTATGGTACTATTATCACCACTATGACAACACAATTGTTGTAATTGCCCTTTGCAATATAATTGTAATGGTCATGGTTTCAACACAGATGAATTCACAAAAATGTTAACACGTTGAAATGCACACGACACCTTCTATAACTGTTTGATGTAATTCAAATGGTAACCCTTGTAATAGTACAATTTGCGACTGCCTCATGCAGTTCGCGATCTATACGTCTGATTGGATGCTAAACCAAATGGTGACTAATTACAAATGTTATTAACACGATAGTTGCAAGTTATTGCGGCACTGTAATGCACTCGTTCACTTAATACAGCTTTCCCTTTGAAAGCTACACTTATGTAGGTTGATTCTCCCTTATGGAGAATGCAGGCTTCCACGCGTCTGCTTGAGCGTGAAGCTGGTCAGTAACTAATGTTATTAACATGACAATTGTTAGTTATCATGGCACTGTAATGCACTCATTCCATTAATACAGCTTTCCCTTTGAAAGCTACAGTTATGTAGGTTGATTCTCCCTTATGGAGAATGCAGGCTTCCATGCGTCTACTTGAGCATGAAGCTGGTCAGTATACTGTGTCGGACGCGATAACTGTAGTGATGTGCACTGCCCTACCAGAACAAAGGAAAATGTTCTCGAAGCTTCCAGACGCCGGTGACGTCACCTTACCTCGTGATGGTTAGCCATTGCTGCTAGCGTTACACAAGATGATGCAATCAGGCTATGCATGCTATTCACAAGTATACTATGACTGTATAAAATTTGTCCTTAGCGTAAACATTCTGCCACCCCCAGGAAACAACAACACTATAGTTCACCATTCGCACGTGGTAAAGGGCAAATTTTTGTAATGGAACGTTTGAATGTTCCTTTGGGGGTCCTAAGTGTAACCACGCGTACGATGCCATCTTTCCCTGGATGTATGTCGGTGATTACAGCTGTCAGCCAGTGGAGAGACGCCGTGTTGTCTTCCCTCAGCAGGACGAGATAGCCTGATTGTAGGTTAGGGGATGTCCTCTGCCAGCGGTGATGCTGTTGCAGACTCTGGAGGTAGTTGGATGACCAACGTTGCCAGAACTGTTGCAGTTGTTGTTGGTAGGTTTGCCACCTGGAAAGTCTGTTGCATTTGACATCAGTAAAGTCAGCAGCAGGTAATTGGGTAAGTGGTTCACCAATTAAAAAATGTCCAGGAGACATAAGTTGGGTTGAAAGGATCATCAGATAAGGCACACAAGGGTCTGGAGTTTAGACAGGCCTCTATCTCAGCAAGTAATGTACACAGTTCTTTGTAAGTGGCAACCTGAGAACCTAGTGTTCTTCGCAGATGATACTTCATGGATTTCACTGCTGCTTCCCATAATCCTCCGAAGTGAGGTCCATATGGTGGAATGAATTTCCAATTGCATCCTTCAGTGGCCAAGAAGTCTTGTACCATTGCCATCTGTGATGTGGATTGAAGCATTTTGTAGATTTCATGCAGTTCATTGGCAGCACCTTGAAAGTTGGTACCATTGTCTGAATAAATGGTCCTTGGTTTCCCTTGACGTGCTATGAACCGTCTCAGGGCAGCAAGAAATGCTTGTGTAGTCAAGCTTGTGATGACTTCAGTGTGAACAGCCTTTGTCACGAAGCAGACAAATATTGCACTGTATCCTTTTATAATTGTTTTACTATGTGGTGGTCCCAATCTGAGTGATATTGATCCAGCATAATCCACGCCTGTAGTGAGGAATGGCCTGGAAGGTTGTACTCGAGTTGTTGGCAGCTCACCCATGAGCTGTTGTGTTGCTCGTGCCTTGAATCTATAACAGGTTAGGCACTCATGAATGACTGTTTTCACCAAGTTTCTTATTCTTGGAATCCAATATTTCTCTCGTAGAGATGCTATTAGAAGTTGTGGCCCAGCATGGTGAAGTCTTATGTGCTCTGCTGAGACAACCAGTTTTGTGAAGTGATGATTTGAAGGCAAAATCATCTGATGCATTGTTTGATAAGGAAGCATGGATCGCTGTAATCTTCGTCCTACTCTGAGAAGACCTTCCTTGTCTATGAAAGGATGCAGTGTCTTGAGAGAACTGGTTGCTGAAACCCCTTGTTGTTCCATCAAGTTCTTCATTTCTTGTGCATAAGAAATTTCTTCTACCATCTTCACACAGCAAATCAGAGCCTGGTCAAGATCTTGTGTGGAGAGAATGGTTGATTGCCTGGTGGCCTTGGGATTTCTGCAATTGCTTATGAATCTCTTGGAGTATCCAGTCACTCTGATGAGTCTGTTCAACTTGGAAAATCTTTGTGTGATGTCTTCTGGAGGTTGTAGACATGCAATATGCACATTTCTGATTTCCAGGTTGTCTGTGGGTGTGTTGATCTCTGTTGTAGGCCAGCTGGATGGCTCATGTGAAAGCCATTGTGGTCCCTTCCACCATAGTGTGGATGTTGACAGTGTTGTAGGTTCCATTCCCCTTGAAATGAGATCAGCAGGATTGGATTGAGATGGCACATGCCTCCAGGAAGCTGATGCTGTTTCTTCTTGAATGAGAGCAACTCTGTTGCCTACAAATGTATTCCATTTGTTTGGTGGACCCTGTATCCATGTGAGTAAAATGGAAGAATCTGTCCATAGGTAGGACTCATCTGTTGTTATGTTGAGGGCGCCTATGGCCTTCTTGTATAGTTTGGACAACAATGTAGCTGCACAAAGCTCCAATCTTGGTATGGTTAGTTGTTTCAGTGGTGCCACCTTCAATGTGGAACACAGAAGTTCACAAGATGTCTTGTTGTTACTGTCTGTGGAGCGAATGTAGAGGCAGGCTCCATAGGCTCGTTCACTGCTGTCACAAAATCCATGTATTTGTATGTTGACAGCATTGGAGCAGATAACCTTCCGGTTTTTCTTGAGTTGTGACAGTTTAGGAATAGTCTGCAGCAGCTGATTCCAGTCTTGTTGCAGATGAGCTGGAAGTAGTTCATCTCATTGTAATTTGTCTTGCCACAATTTCTGTAGAAATATCTTGTAGGCAATGACAGCTGGACTAAGCAGTCTGAGAGGATCAAATATTGATGCTGTAGTGGCTAGCACCCTTCATTTTGTGCTCGCTGCAGAGTTTGTTGGTTGCACCTGGGTGGCGTTATTCTTGACTTGAAACTGATCATTTGTTGGATTCCATAGTAATCCAAGCGTTGTAACTCCATATTCATTATCCAGGGATAATGTCTGTTGTGTTTCTTGCAGCTCCCTTGGAATACTATCCAAGAATGTTGAGTGGTTTGAAGCCCACTTCCTCAATGTAAATCCTGCTGTTTGAAGCAGAGATGATATTTCTTGTTGAACCTTGATTGCATCTTCTATGGTTGAGGTGCCACTTAGTAAGTCATCAACATAAAAGTCATTGCTCAGCACTTGAGCAGCCCTTGGGTGTTGACACTTGTTGTCATCTGCTAATTTCTTTAGGCAACGTGTTGCTAGATATGGAGCTGAAGAGGTTCCATATGTTACAGTATTGAGGTTGTACTCTTGAATGGGTTCGTCAGAAGAATACCTCCATAGAATTCTTTGTAGATCCCTATCTTGTGGATGTACGTTAATCTGCTGGTACATCTTTGCTATGTCAGCTGTGAAGCACATTTGATTGGTTCTGAACCGCAGTACAATGCAATACAGATCCTGTTGAACAGTAGGACCCACTTGTAGTATGTCGTTTAGTGACAATACATTGGAAGTCTTGGCACTTCCATCGAACACAACTCAAGTCTTTATTGTGGTACTTGTTACCTTGAAGACTGCATGATGTGGTAGAAAATAACATATTTGCCTCCCCTCTTGAGAGTTCACTGGTTCCATGTGACCTAATTCGTCATATTCCTTCATGAAATTGTGGTACTGAACCTTGAGTTCTGGATCTCGTTCCAGTCTACGTTCAATGGCATGTAGTCTTCGCTCTGCAGAGAGGTGAGAAGATCCTAGTTGCTTGGGATCCATCTTTGTTGGCAGTCTAACAACAAATCTTCCATCTTGTTGTTGGGTTGTGTGCGTGATGAAGTGTTGTTCACAGACTTGTTGCTCTGCTGTCATGGTGGATTGCTCCACGGGTTCCACTTCTCAGAAGCGGTTTACATTGTGCTCCAGACTGTTGTCTTCTTGGAGCAGAAATGTATGCTGAGGGTCATTCTGTGTATTAGTGGCTGGAGTTCGACCAGAGAGTGTCCAGCCAAGAACTGTCCCTTGTAGAACTGTATAATTGCCAGGACGTGTTCGTCTGCCTGATCGAAGCATCTCATAGAATAAGTCAGCTCCTATTAGTAGATCAATGCTCCCTGGTTGATCAAACTGTTCATCAGCCAACTTGATGTCCTTGGGAATTTTCCAGGTGCTTGTATCCAACTTGGTGTATGGTGTAGTACCAGTGATGTGAGACAAGATGGCACAGTCAAGTGTTGTATGCCAGGCTGTAGCCTTGACCTTAAATGTATTGAAACACTGTGGTGTGTCGCTGTATTTATGTTGCTTATGCCCTGTGTAGACGCATGTGTTTGGGTTCTCAATAACCTCAAACATTGTACACATCTCTCTGTTATGAAATGTAATTGAGAAGCACTGTCGAACGATGCTCTGCACGGAATATATTGACCAGATTTATTCCGAACTTCAACAATGGCTGTGGCAAGTAGAACATGATTCCTGGGTTTGCCCTTGAATGAACAATATGTGTTAACCTCTGCAGTCGGGCTGCCCCTTGCATCTGCAGGTGGACCATTGGTTGCTGACGCCTTATCATTAATTAATTGATTTTGCCTGTCTATATGCAGCAAGGTATGATGTCTCTTGTGACACTGACAACACACTTGCTTCGAACATGTGTGATTCCTTGTAAATGGTTGCAAGCAGTTGAAACAAAGTCCTGATTGCTTGGCATGATTGAGGCATTGCTTAGCTTGCATTTTGAGAAATTTGTCACATTTGAAAAGTCTATGTGATCCATTACACCAAGAGCATTGTAACTGTGTTGCTACGTTGGAGTAGGATGGTTTACTAACCTTGTTTCCAGTTGATTGTGATGAGCGTGAAGTGGTAGGAACTACCTTCAGTGACCGAGTTGTCTGAAGTAGCTCAAGAGCTCTGCATCTTGATTCTAGGAATGTGACTAATTCTGCAGTCATTGGGGTATCCGTGCGCGAAGCGGTGATAAGCTCCCATTCTCGCTGCGTTTCAGGGTCAAGTGTGGCTAACATTAAGTGATTCAACATTAAATCTTGCACAGGCACATTCAAAGATAATGCTTGTAAGGCATTCATGTGGCTGGACATGTAATTAATTAATTGGCGCAGTGATGATGCATCTCCCTTTCTGACTTGGGGCATTTGACATAAATGTTTGGCATGCATCATAGCAATTGATCGTTTGTTATTGTACCATTGTGTCACTAGTTGCCAGGCAACAAGAAAGTTTTCATTTGTTATCTGTAAGTTGCTTATCAAATCTTTGGCTTCATTCTTGATTGAAGCAATGAGGTAGTGAAAATTTTGAACATTAGATAAGGTTGTGTTATTAACAATCAATGCCTCAAATGTGTCTCTGAAATGTAACCAGCTACATGTGTCACCTTCAAAGGTTGGCAATGTAATGGTTGGTAGCTTAATGTGTGTGCTACTCGTATGTGACCTCGGAGAGTGATTGCTGTGACCTGATAAGCAGCTCCTTGGTGAGCTATGTCTGGACGGTGGGTCCATTACAGGCTTCAAAATATTGATCTTCAAATTGTTGCCTATCAACTGAATAATCAGTGTCGTCTGACAATTCTAATTCACTCTGTGCATTTTCAGACTTGTTATATATATTTGGCAGCTCATCAAACCTAACTTGAATATCATTTAGTTTACAATCACCTGTTTCGATCAATGTCTGCATTCGTGTAATAGAGGATTTGGCCACAGCACGTAGCCTGATGAGCTGTGCATGTCGTGTTGCATCCATGATAATCTGTTGTTGTGTCGCTAACAGTCAGCTGATATCGTGAGTGGAGGTCAGTGTCCTGGATCTGTTCTGGTTGAGCTGTGTTGATGGCTTCGTGTGAAGTCCCGATTGTACTCAATGGTCTTCGTTGTTCGCTATGGAAGGGTGAAGTCCGACTACTGCCGAAGGTGGCCGATTGAATTAGCGTGAGCCGCTTTGTCTTACTCGCTTCTAGTAGTGACGTCACAAATAATTCTGCCGCGTCTTTCCTTGTTAGCAAATTGCGTAATTTATTTTCGAGTATCACCAAAACCCAGTTCCATGTAACACCAATTATGTGAATCGTAGTTATATCCGCGCCAGGAGAACCAATTAATTTGTGACATAAGATGACAAAAATAGCAGGTTGGGGCATGATTTGGTCTGGCTATGACTGAAACATTATCTTTAGACATTATAACCTGTTTTTTGGGAGTTACGTCCTCAGAATGACATTTCTTGTTTTATTTAGTTAAAATTGTATATCATATTCTTGATTCATGTTATTAACCATAGATAAAATTATTAATGACCATGCTGGTAGTTGCCTTGATTGCCACTTCATTCTAGTGTTTATTTACACCACATTACCAGTTCCCATGGGCTTGTGATGTTGAGTTTATCCTGGCAAATTTATTGGGATAATTGTATTTATTGTCCTAACACCCATTATTTTATTATTAATCCCAATGTAAATTATGTATACCAGACATGAGCTTCAGTTAGAAATAATTATGTTTAGAGTTACATGATGGCTAGCAGTTTTTAAATGCCAAGTAACCTATAAGGTTCAAAATTCATGCTCTGTGTGTGTGTGTGTGTGTGTGTGTGTGTGTGTGTGTGTGTGTTTTAGCCAGTTTGAGGGACTGAATTAAAACTTAAAACTTTGTTTACCAGTATATATGGTACTTCTTTACATAAGTGTCTGAAATACAAAGTGATGTAAACATGACCTCAGTTTCTCTTGGATGCACAACTGTTGTGAAATTAGTTAACTGTTATTATTTCAAAGCAGGCCCAATATATGGTAGCCTGCCTGCATGTACATTAATCAGAAAAGTGTAAGATTCACAAAACATTAATGAGGTGTTTGAGGTTTTCATTTTTAGCTGTTCACATTGTGACCTGTGTTTGTACATTTTGAAAGGACATGCTGTCTTCATCGATAATGGAGGCACAATATTTGTTTGTCTAAGTGAGGGGCTGACTGACTAACAAGTCTCTAAAATTGTTACAACATGGTATTTACCAGAATATGAGAATTAAATGTTCCCTAGTTCATCAGAAGAAGAATGGAATGTCATCTTTGAATCATGTCTGAAGTTAAACATGTTCTGAATATGTACTGTCCCAAAAATTGAAGACTGTGAAGGTGGGGGTCACCTTACATTAGTATAAAAAGTATGTAGGTCCATATGTTCATGTTCTCATTATTTTAATGGGTAGACGTTAGACAACTTACTTTGCTGGGGCGGTTTTATGGTGTCAGATCAGTATTGACAGATTATATGTGTCTGTGTTTGTTTGTGTGTGTGTGTGTGTGTGTGTGTGTGCACTCACGCGCATGCATGCACACACATGCATCTGGCTCTGGGTGGGTGTGTGCATAAACATGTATGTGTTTGCATGAATGAACATATGTGAACACACACAGGTTTCAGAATGAGTGAGGAAGTAAATAATTATCCCAGCAAAAGAGTGACAACTTCCATACATATGATGTTAATATGATGTCATTCATCCTGTAGCATGTGAACTGCTTTAAATATTTAAAGGTGGGCTGTTGCTAGAGGATGCCATTCAGTTTGAATGATCACTAAAAAAAGGTAAAGCAGTCCCATTACAGGCCTGGAGTGGCCCAGAGGGTTCCAGGAAGTTAAGGTTCCCAGACAATGACACAGGATGGTGGTAAGGTTGTCAGCCCTACGCACCGGCCGCCTTTACCCCCAGGAAATACTCCTGGTACTCATTTCTGTTAGAGGCTGAGTCGACCCCAGGGCCATAGTGCAATTGGAAGGATTATGTCAATGAAAAATTCCAATGACACCATCTGGAATTGAGCCAATGACCTTCCGATTTGTAGCACAGCTCCTTAACCACTGTGCTACCGCCGTCCCCTTTGAGTGACTGTGACAAGATATTTCACTTACTACAAAAATGTAACTGAAATGAATATAAATTTTTGATATGTGCCTTTTGGATTATTAAGCTTTACTAGTGTTTTGCTATTAGATTTCATACAATTGCACTTATATTGTTTTTTCAACATGGTTGCAGCTGTTCACACAATGCTTAATGATCTTCTGCCTGGCAGTGTGTATTTCCGATTCAATCCATATGTGACTGAAATGGTGACAATGGATGAAATTCGACCAGACAAGATAGGTCAGTTGGAACAAGATGCAGCTATGTATTACCGCCGTAATGAGGAGACATTTCAAGAAGCAGCTAAAGCATTAATGCAGACATCTACACTCACACAAAAAGTTCTGAATTGGATAAGTCTTCAGAGAGAGCTCTTGGATATCAAATAAAAGTACTTATTATAAAGCATCATCCCATGGTCTGATATAGATGACAGGGATATGGCTAAACTTAAGACCTATGTGATGGAGCCGATGGACAGCTAAATAAGTAAAACATACAGAGTTTTTCTTTGTAATGTTAAGCAGTAAGTTGTATTCACCCTAATGATCTTCATTTTGGTTTAATCTGCAATACCTTCTCTTAGTAGATTAAAACATCACTGTGTCCTAAGAAACAGAATGCAAAATCCATGAGACTGAGCATTGAATGAAAACACCAGCAAACCCACCAATGCCTTCAGTTGAGACATCCTGTTGTGCTGCAGTTAAATATATATAAATTTAGAAATGTACAATCAACTTTGTCATCTGCTCTACTTGTTCCAGGTAAAACACAGCCATCTGGAGGCAGTAATCACCCTCATGAAAATCAGTACATTATTTGCAGTGCCTATGTAGTAACAATGGTCCCATGTTATTAAACCATTTTTATGCAAAATCGTAAAATTATTAAAATGTATATCGTAAAATATTTTGTAATCTGTACTCAGTTTTTATACATTAAGGTTTTTACAGCATTTTAGTATACATACTCAAAGCTGTCCTATAATACCTACGATATCTGTTCACTATTGTGACTTTGCCTTACAAACAAGCTGATTAAATACCCTAGCTTAGATATTTCTTCTGTAGTTTGTATCCTCCTTTACTTTACTTTCTTATCCCCATTTTTTCATAGTAAGTTACTGGTGATAATATTATTTGTGTTTTGTGGGAACTGACTCAGTTTAACAAGTTTCACTGACATTCTCAAGTCAAACACAAAATAAATTAATAAAATAACGTCACCTGGAATTTACTACAAAAAATGGGGATAAGTGTTTTAACGTATGTAAGTCTTTCCTGCATATTCAGTCTGAATATAAAATAAATTAACAAAAAAGTTTTCAATATGATGTAAAGGAGGATACTACAAACTATGTAAGATGTTTTAGTTCTAAAATAATGCACCTTATTAATAACATAAAATGGAAAAGTGTGAATGGATATAATTTAGGTGTATAGGACAGGTTTCAGTATGGGTATTCAAATGCTGCAAAGAACTTGTGTGAAAACAACAGATTGTACAGTTAAACATATAATTTATTGTATAGTATATATATATATATTTTCATAATTTCATGAATTTATGTAGAACTGATGTAACAACTTGGGATCGTGTTACTAAATTGGCACTGTATACAGTTTACTGATTTGCATGTTATAGACTGCCTGACGATGGCTGTTTTGCCCAAAACATCTAGCAGAAAACACCAAAAATAATACCTAGTTGTGCCAGTGGTATGTTTTTACATTTATGTATATTTAAGCAGCCAGTGTATGATAAACATGCTGAACAGCTGATGCAAACTGCCAAGAAGCCCAGAAGTATTAGTCTGCTGTTCAGAAAATATCACACTTTGCATTATTCATACCCTATAACCCAGTGGCTTTTATCGTCCACCTTTCAGACTCAAGTGGCAGAGATTGTATTTAAAAACCCAAGATTATTTTAAACAGTAAGGCTTCCTCATTTGTTTTAAATTTGTGGATATTATGCCCTGTGTCTTTCTGTTGCATAATCACATTCTTAAGTTTTGCAACCACAGGAGAGACCAAACTTTACATTGTGTGCATCCTGTTTTAATATTTCTGCACATTTAGTGAAATAGTTGCACATTGATCCTGAATGTTGTACAGTATGAATAGATTCTCCCCAAAGATGGGGTTTTATTTTGTTTACATAGCTGTGATATACATAAAAATTGTTTTCATTTTCTTATTTAGCTTGTACAAACGTGTAGTTAATGTAACATTTACTGATGTATCTTTTTTTTGAAGAGTGCATAATTATACCAGTTTTTTAATATGATAAATGATATTCCTTTCCACCTCCAACTTTTTACTGAGAGTGTGCTGGGATAAGATGTTTAGTTTCTTGGAAATAGGCATGTAGAAAGATTGATTTACAATGTGGAAAATTGTGAAGAATGAAATTAAATAGACATTAATGATACTTACTTACTCCATGGTGCAGGGTCCTTCTTGAGAAGCTAACTGGTTTGCAGCTAGTCAAGAAATTCCCAGTATTTCACAGAACCCGAAGGTTCCTTACCGCACTCACAAGCGTCCGCCACCTGTCTCTATCCTGGGCCAGCCCACTCCAGTCCGTATACCCACATCCCACCTTCTGGAGATCCATCCTAATATTATCCACCCATCTGCGCCTAGGCCTCCCCAGTGGTCTCTTTCCCTCCGGCTTCCCCACCAAATTCCTATACGCCCCCCTCTCCTCACCCATACGCGCCACATGCCCAGCCCATCTTATTCTTCTCGATTTTATCACCCGCACAATATTGGGTGA
>Ga0123354_10000897_pt1 | contig 33285 bp, 15 predicted proteins | sample TergutLab28metaG_2_FD_97872 | JGI IMG/M metagenome (GOLD analysis project Ga0123354, IMG submission 97872) | Labiotermes labralis P4 segment gut microbial communities from Petit-Saut dam, French Guiana - Lab288 P4 | ecosystem: Host-associated > Arthropoda: Insects > Digestive system > Gut ... | reverse complement strand
GTGGTGCAGCACCCAGTCGTCTGCAATGTCCGTTCGGACTCGCTGGACCCGTTTTCGAAGTCGTTCCAAGACATCTTTGTAGAAGGCGTGATTAACTGTCTGTACTGCAATCATCCTGACACTCATTCGGCGGTCTTTCGCAATCGCAGCTCGCACCATTTCCACATTTGGATCTTTTGTTGACGAGATTGGTCTTCCAGAATGAGGGTCATCTTCAACATTTTCTCGGCCCTCTTTGAAAGCTTTGTGCCACTTAAAAGCCACAGTTCTCGATAGAGTGGCATCTCCATAAGTTTCTGTTAAAGAAACAAACGTCTCTGTGGCAGATTTGTTGAGTTTCACACAAAATTTGATAGCGTACCGTTGTTCGATATTTTCCAGCATCGCAAACGTAACGAGGTTATAAAACATGACCATATACAAACAGCAGTAGCGCACGACTGAATCAACCAATCCAGTTGAAACAAGTATGGACATGCAGCCAAGATCACTACCAACACGCCGACATACATCAATGAGGTGCTACGTTATCAATTCGTACATAGGAAAATCAGTAAACGTACATTTGAGACAAACCACGTATTAGTATTATCATTTGTATTACAAGGAAATATGATAGAATCCTTAAAAGAAACCGAAGGAAAGCCCTGATGATGAATCACAAGTTTCTAAACATGTATGGCATAGTGCAAAGAACCTGTAACAGTGTAAACAATAGGTATGGGTATCATTTAGAATTAAAACTGTAACAGTGTAGTAGTGGACGGTGAACAACGCGAATTGAATGAAGGTGGAGATTTATTTCATGTTCTGTTCATTATTACGGAACTATGATATTTCAACGCTGCTGCATCCTTGTAACCACAAATACCATGTAGTTGTGTAGTCACGATATAATACTTTCTCCCTTTAGTAACTCACACCCTGTATTTTCATTTGGATACATTTAGGTCTTAATTTACTTAGTTTGCCGTTTCTGTTGAACCAATCTGGTTCAACTCGGACCCTCTCCGTCACTACATATGGGTCCTTAAACAATACATGAGGTCAAATTATGTCGTTGGGAAGGTCACTTATTTCTGCTTGTGCTTCTATATTAAGCTCGCATAAGTAGGTTTAGAAGTTTATTTTATTGAAGACCCAAGTCTTCTGGGATATGATTTCGTGTCGACTGGTTAATTTTAGCGACGTTTCGGAGGATAAAGCTGTCACCATATTCAGGTATTACTTGAACCATGAATGTAGGCTGCATTTTCCGAAAATTTGCCAATCGACATAGCGTCATACCCAACACGACTTGGGTCCTCCTCAGGACCTCTGGGAGAAGCACAAATCTGGCATTTTTTTGTCTTGGTGTTACGACCTTCAGCCTTCTTTGCAAACTATTTTAAAGTTCCAGTATTCAGAAATGTGCTGCACTTTGTAGCGAAGAAAATCTTCATGGCACGGGGACATACACGATTTTTATGATAACGGTGTAATGTGTGTACTGTGCGGTACGAACTGCATCTTTGAATATAATTCAGGTTAACCGAGTTTTTAGAGTGTTAACTTGCCGATTTCTGTTGAATCTGGAATTGAGTGTTCTCTACGTAAAGTACAGTACTTTCGGTAGAATTAAATCCCGTTTTAGTTATTGATATGAGATGTGCCTGTCGTTGGCCCAACCCCTGTATTATGTCTGTCATAGCTACACAGGATTACACTCGGTGTCTCATACAGCAAGCCTAGCTTCTGTTACACTCTTACCGCTGGCTCCACAACTTCAGAATACGAGATCCCTCTCGTTTCCAACATGGGGAATTAAAGAGAAACCATTAACTAGTCTCACTCGAGTATACAGCAAAAGGGGAGAAACTGACGTCTCCTTATTTTCACCTTACACCAGTCTTTATTAAGCCTGTGTATAAGATCTGAAACACATCATCAACCCGTGCAGAACACAGCAGGATCCTCTTCACGCCATATCTTTTCAACAATCCACAATTCTCATCTCTCAGTTTTAACACTTAAAGAGGCAAGACACAGAAGCTTCACGGCTTAATTTGCTAACGTCCGGAGTAAAAGGAGATGCTTTGCAATGTAGAGAGTGAAGCTGGTATATAGTTGCTACCGCCCTGCTTTGGCAGGGCAAAGACATGAATGAATTTGCAGCAAGCAGTGCAGGCCCACACTACAAGTTACTACGAGCAGCCGACTGCGTGTTTGACTTCATTTATTTAGTGTTATTTAGTGTTTTCTTAATGCCGCTGTCATTTGGTGAGATTATATCGCATCGGTGGCAGAGGAATAAAATGAGACTCTTTGAAATTGGTGGATTGATTCAGGGGAAGACTGAAGTACTCGGAGCCAGTGTCACTTTATCCTCCACCAAACCTACCCGGCTCTCTGCGGTGTAATTTATTTAGTGGTATGTGCCCATAATTTCTCCTGTAAGAAACTGGATAATGCTTGATATACTTGCTTTGTGTGAAAAATATCCCGAATTCGATTCTTGTGCTGTAGAGTAGCTGTACTGACGTATACAGTAGTTATTTTTTCTCGTTATTCTCTGTAAAATGCTGGCCCAGTACCAAACAAATCGTATATTATCATGTATAATTGTTCTGTAGTGCGGTTCACTATGACCTATGTAGCCGAGAAAGAGTAATTAAAGTAAGAGGGACAAGGAAGGAAACGATTTAAAAAATTTAGAGGTATAGCGGCTTACAGTCCTGCTTTATACAGTACTTAGAATATTACGAGTTCAGTTTTCGGCATCGTTGCTGACTCTACTGACTGATGTCTACAAAGTTTTTACTTGATATCTCCAGGTAAATGCTAGGAAAGTACTTTAAGTATACGAATTTTAGTAAATGCCATCTCTAGCTGCGGCCTACGCAGATGGCCCCTTCCTGATCGACGATGAAATATTTATGGTTCCTGAAGACCACCTCGAACTCACTGTTTCGCTGAAAATAGTAGTAGTAGTAGTAGTAGTAGTAGTAATGTGCGTACGATAAACTTGACTGTTTCATAGAATGAGCTTAATAATTCATGCATAACACAGTAGTGGTTGTAACAGTAGTAGCAATGATATCTATGACAGCGTTTCTCAACCTTGTGACTCTCGAATGCTCTCTAGGTGATCGGTCGGAGGTAGATTTATTTCGAACTGCCTCTCTTTCTTTTCAAAATTAACCATCCTTCTTTCTGGCGGTATCCCATCGCAGTCGGCGACTGATTCGCATCGTTACGCGGAAAGAAAAAGATACATTAAATTTCGAATCAAGAAAAGTAAGAATGAAAATGAATTTTAACTCATTTTTCAAATAAAATTTTAATCTCTATGCTACGAAATTCTCAATTTTTCTTATTTAAAAAGTAAGAGAAGTAAATGAGGTTATCGCAGGGCTATCGAAGTTTGCATATGTGCTCTGAGCAGTTACCAACTTTGACAAAGGTAACAAAATGTAATACCGACTTCAGTATTGTCGTTTATTTCTGCAGTATTCGGATTATAGTTATAAGTAAGTAAGAAGTATTTCATTTTGTTTCCTGGATAACGAAACAATAGCCCGACAAACAATGCTTTGATTAGGAACATGTCAGATAGATAGATAGGCCTAATATTAATAAAGAATTACTATATATAACTTCATTTCCCACGCCTTGTTTTCGGGTGTCATGTTCGCAGGGAGATTTTGTTCTCATTTTGTATGTGCCGCGTGCTACCCCCGTTACTTACACCTTGGTTTAGTCAAACAACAGACGTTGCAGATACAGACACAGACACACCTTAGTATGTAATTTTTTCTAGTCTCATACTGCTTCATCTTGGCTAACTTAAGAACGCCGTCTCTAACTCAGACGTTATATCGTCGAATGACTGGATCACAGTGAGTAATGAAATGAAAATTATATGAAGGAACTGGTCCGTGGCATTAGTATCAGGTGATGTCCGGAAATTTGTCTGGAGGAACTGAGAGAGCAACAAAACGCCTCAGTCACCACAATTGGTGTCCTGACTGAGATTCGAATAGGTCACATTCCGAACAGAAGTATCGCTTCAGTTAACGTGCTCGGTACCTCATCTTTTTTTATGTCCAAGTATTCTTATCATGTTGAAGGCTAGTAGCTTGAGCTGGGGAAGTTTATGTGAAATCTGAGACCAAAGGTGAAGGCATGCGCAGTGCGTGTTTTCGAAATTGTCAAGCGAAGCTCATTGGGTCGCCAAGCAGTGGAATTTTTTGCATATATATATATGTCCTTATGAATGTGTGTGTGTGTGTGTGTCTCATTATGTGGGTCAGATGACAACATAGGTTCGGGGGCGCCAGTCTAATGACAGCGCATACCCTATGTTTGGTCCGTAATGAATTATGGCTTCTGAATATGACAAATATCCCAGGCGACGCTGACAACAGGAGAAGAATGCAACATGCCTCCCACGAGGTGGTAGCTGACGTTCACAAATTAATTCCCCTCCCAATCCCTGCAGGCCCTGTTCACGACTCCCTCTTAGCATTAGGAACAGGATGTTGAGAAAGTATGACATCTCTAGGATCCGGTATTTTGGTTTCCTAGTTGTATACCAAACCACGTCAAGTTCAGTATTTGACGCCACATTATGGCGTGTCATTGAATTACGATTGGAGTAAACGGCGCCTCAGATGGGGATGCCTGCTGCTATAATTATGGTCTAAGCGAATGCGAACAGCTTGCTGGCACTACGGAATGTAAAGTAGTGGGACTGTTGGGTACAAAGGGCATATAATCTTGCTTGTTGTTTTATGTGGGTGTGAAACCTGGTCTCTGAATCTGAGGGATGAACATAAACTGGTGGACTCAGCGAACACTTGGATGAATTGATGGTTAGACCTAAAGAAGAGGAATAACAGAAGGCTGGAATGAATGACAGAAAGGGAGCTTCATGACATCAAGGAGGATGAAATGGGTGGGTACATGTAGCGCGCCTGGAAAATATAATGGTTACAAAATTTTAGTCGATACGTGAAGAGTAATCTTGCTAGGCCTAGACGTTAGACAGGAGGATATATTTTCCCCATGACACAACAGCCCCTAGTGGGCTAGCGCCTCCTCCTTATCAAAGCTTCATGATCACAATCAGACACACCACATTCAGTAGGACTCCCTAGACGAGTGATCAGCACGACGCAGAGACCTCTGCCTGATAACACACAACAGTCACAAGAGGCAGATATCCACCCCAGCAAGTGAGCGGCTGCAGATCCGCACATTAGACCGCGCGGCCAGTGGGAAAGGCAGGAAGAAGGATAATATAAAAATGAATTTTAATGTTTAGGGTGTGAGGGATTTGAACTGGTCAAGTCGACGGCTGTTATGAACACTGTAAAAGACCTTGAGATCTGCGCCCTTGTGGGCTATTACTCAGCGTGTAGTGGTAATTTCCTACCAGGCGTTTTGGGGCCGATTGTCCCGAAACGTCCGTAATGAGTTGCCACTATACGCTGCGTAATATCCCAGACGACCGCAGATCTCATCTACTTCGCGGCGGAAGCTTGAAATCAAGCTCCGTGATGACCTTCGTGCTAAGTATAATCCATACCGTTTTGAGCAGCTAAGCGACTTTCAGCTTTCCAACATTATGATGAACTAAAAAACTGTGGTAGCGCAGTCAGCTGAGGTACAAAACACAGAAGCTCGCGGTCTGTAGTTTGAACTGTCGTGAAGTGCAGCGACCTGCTCAGTGCACATAGTAGAGTCGTCAGTTTCACGGGAAGGGAACTGTTGACTTGCCTGATTACTGGATAATACTCTCGTACATCGCAGGATATTACAGCACAGAGCAACAGAAATGAAGCTAAATGCCGACAACAAAATTCTACGCTCCGCTGTGAACGCGGTAGTTCAGCAAGTGCTAACAATGTTCCCACTCATGTTCCTGTGCAGGGGTGAGGAAACCGTTCCAGCAGGTGACTTTCAGATTGTTTTAATTTACGAACACAACACTTTCATAAGTTAATTTATATAACCAACACTACATGCGCCCGTCCCAGTGACCGCACGGTCTAGGGCGTGGGGCTGCGGCCGCTCGATTGCTGGGATTGTGGTTTCGAATCCCGCCGGTGGCATGGCTGTCTCATGTCAGTGTTACTTGTTGTTAGGTAGAGGTCTCTGCGTCGGGCTGATCACTCGTCCAGAGGAGTCCAACCGAGTGTGGCGTGTCTGATTGTGATCATGAATCCTCGATAATGCGAAGGCCGTGGCCCACTGGGGCTGTTGCGCCATGGTAAAAAAATTACATGCACCAAAATATTCACATCAGACGTTAGTAAATCTCCTTCGTGTTTCGACACGTCATAGATGTCATCTTCAGGGAGTCTTCTCAATTCTCGAAATGGTCCGTTACACAGAAGTAGGTAAAAACAGCCATACACATGCGTACGCATTAAAATCCGTGTTAAAATACAGAATACCCACAACACAAATAATAAAACACCATAAGAAATGTTCCTTCGAGCACCGTACAGACTGCAAGTGGGGCTCTGTAATCTTCACTAGAAGCTACTGATCATCCACGAACCACTTCGAAGCCCAAATTTGGGTTGAGTCCTGGTAAAGTCTCATGTGTGCAGTTTTATGTTGAGTAGAAGCCTGTGGGTGTTCAGTTCGTCACACGATGAGCATATGGCTATCACAGCAATTAACGAAATTGGATTTAAATTGAAATAGACACGGTTTCGATAGAGATTCGACTTTCGACTACCTGAATGCACGTATTTATTGCTCTTCTTTAATACTGTTCACAGCAGGGTACTCTTACGAGAAAATTTTGTGATATTGAGTGCATATTGGGTTTATTGAACTTGTGACGTCTTCATTAGCGAACCGTGGTTTATTTTATTATTAAAAGCCGTACTTGTAGTGGCCTTGAGATTTCAAGAAGAACATTTGATAATGTCCATCTCTAGCAATAGTTTCCACAGCAGAGTGTTTGTTTGACTGCTACACAGTAGCATTAGAGTGACACTCGAAATCACGACTAGTGATTATCCGCAATGTTTAAATGTTCCCGGAAAGGTCGAGAATGTAATATCGACGAAAGCATAGGTTTATCTGACTTCCGTTAATGGATTATACGTTTTGTTGCTATTCACAGTACCAGCAACTCTGGCTGCCACATAACGTCAGAGTAATGAATATTACTGAATGTGGGCGTGCTTAAGTAAATATATTTTGATGTTTTACTGACCGTGCATCTCAGTATAATCGTAGCAATTAACCAACTTAATTTACACATTCTTGTTTTATAATAAGTTTATTATATTCCTCTACATGTAGAGGAATATAATAAACTTATTATAAGACAAGAATTTGTGCATTAAGTTGGTCAGTTACTAAGATTAAGTAAATATAGTTACGTTTTGGAAGCTCTGCGGCAAGTCGAAATTTTCCCAAGTCGGAACGTACATACGGTAAAGTATATGTGTTACGTACACTAGGAAGTCCAGTTGGAAGTCGAACTCCACTTCACCTGGGTCCCTGATCGGCCACAGCACGCCCCCCCCCCCCTCCGCCGCGCCTGTGTGATCATCCGGCTGTATTCTTCCGCCAACTCCGTCTCATCGCGTGTTCAAAAACTTCGTTATTTCGAAGTTTTATTTTTTTCAATTAGCTTGAGTCTGAAGTAGCGGAACTTGGAATTCCGCAAGTCGGGTAATGCCTGTATGGATGTTACGTTATTAATCAATTTAGTAGTATTAATACATTAATTCAGTATGAATGGATGATTCAGATCTTTTGAAATGTTATGCTCTATCGTTGGCATATATTTCCCGACGTTTCGAAGGATCGTAGTGCAATCATCTAATCTAGTGTCTTCTTCGTCTAGCACTTTCTACAGTAAGACCTTCGAATGTCTCATTGTGACAGAGTGAGACACGTTTAGATCTTCAGATCCCAGTGTTAGTATATGGTGCCAGCTGCTGTTAACTGTAAGAAATTCTGCTCGTTGCCACATCATCCCTTTACATATTTCGTATGGTTCTCAGAACAAACCGCGATTATTACCTAACTGGCCTTTGTAACGGTCGCGGAACGTGCAAGCTGTCACGTAGGAACTGTATCATTCCGATTAACTTCAGCCTTCAGTGGCTAATACAGGGGCGAACAAGTCCTGGGATCTCTATCTCCACGGTGACTGAATTGTGTGCGGTGGCAACTGACATTAGTGCGTCTTCACTATGGAAATTTGTTCATGTCACCCTTCTGGCGCCTAGAATTTTGAGGTGTCTCCTAAATTTTTGGAAAATATGTGCACCCCTTGGTTTATTTAACAAAAGTTTCGTCTATTGAGGCTGACAGCCTGGAAGTTAATTTGAAAGACAGCTAACGAGGGTCCCGAATAAAATTACTTGGCCATCCCTGTTTTAATGTGGTCTATTATCTTACGTTTAAACGACGGCATGCAGTGATGTCATGCTCCGTAGCGTACTAATACCGTCGTCAGAGTTACGAAATAGAGTTATCTGCCTTTGGCCGACAGATAGAATGAACCTGGGACAAAGGCACGGTATCGTCTGAGGGCTGCGCACTGGGCCGTTCAACAAGAAGGGACACAAGGTCCTTTTAGAAAGCGTGGCCTACAGTGGCGTACCTTGCAGTAGCACTACAAGCATATACCCGACTTTCACAAAGCGAACTCATAATAGTGAGTACAGAATTTACGTGTTGTTTCCGTGTCGTTTCGTTGAATCTTTTGTATTACGTAGGCACTTTCGATTAAAATCTTTTATTGGAAAATTTGCATTAAAGTTTTTCGGGCGAAGAATTTACCTGTCTGAATCTCCATTATATGTCACGGATTTGTGGTCAGTGAAGTTTAAAATCGGACGGACGGCTGGCTGCATATGAGAGCTGAGGTTCATGTAGCAGTGACTGCAGCTTGGCAGATGGATACTGCCTCTCGGAGAAACGTACTGCCACCTTCGCTAGGATAGTGCCCAGATGGTGACAACAGTTTCCTCAGAAACGTACCAGTGTGCCAAACTACAAAGCACAGTTGAAAACTGAACTTTCGTACGAAAAGCTGGGCTTGTTGCTGGGATGGAAGAGAAAAGCAGTACATAATTACAGGTCCCTTGGAGATCTCTAAACGAGTATTTCCGTGGAAGATTGAGGGTATATGAGTACACAGTTAGGGCACATGAGACCTGTTAGGGTAATACATTGTAAGCTTCGGACATAAACGAAACTGGCTCAGAAATGTCTTCTTAGTAGTGCTGAGGCTTAGAATTCAGACATTCAGGAGGTACCCTAATTATACCAATGTAGTGTAGTTATACACTCTGATTGGATTCGCACGCCACTGAAGCAAGAGAAAAAGCCGTAGGCCCAATATATTAACTGCAACACCATTCACAAGACACCAAGTCGATGTCAGTGTGCATATAATTTGTAAGTCCCTAAGTACTGTAATCCTTGTTAAGACATAGCTATCTCTGAATTGTTAACAGCGGCTTGCTAATGAATAGTTGCCCATATTTTAGAGGCAATATATTACACAGTAGACTCTTGGCTTTCTCTTATATATGCTCCACCCTTAACTGAGGCAGTCGTACTCTTAATGAAAAGCCTTCCTCCCCCTACCCTACCCATCCTCTATGAAGTTATCTCAAATACATACTACAGACACTGTTCCACCCTCTCCCCAACTCCTCAACCTCTTAATACCATCTTCTGATATCTACTAGAAACATTAACCTTACAATGTAAGGCATTAATGTCTCTTTTAAATAAAGGCGTTTTCAAATTGTCCCCGAGATTCTCTGAGTCTCGGTTCCTTCGTATTTCACACTGCAGAACATTGTTTATCTTCTGCTTTTGCAGAAGGGATTATTTTGAGGAATAATGGGGGAAGGTTGGATATATTACAAAGTTTATCAATTGAATCATTCATATCAGGTAGGCCATGCCAGCCTACTGGCGTCATAATGCCACAGCCTTTCTATTCATGTCTCCCGACTCAGTTATTCACAAAGTTTTAGGATAGAAAGCTGTAAGGTTCTTTGATTGAAGTGTCTTCCACTTCAGGAGAAGAGACACGTGCCTTAAACATTGCTATACAATACCTGAAGGAACAACTGAAACTCATCTTTCTGTAGCAAATTTAATTGTAATGAAATAATTGTATGGTCTGTTCGTAAGCAGATCTGGTCATCTTGATGGACATCATACCGTTGTGCTTCCAACGGTGATTAAATAATCAGTTTTAGAAGGTGATATAAACTTTACGTTTTTTGAACCGTGCATTGTGATATACATATGCAATAAGAACCAACAAAATCCACATATTTTACATTTATGATTTAATAAATTATAGCGTCTTCGACGTATTTCGAAACATGTCGAAGACACTATAATTAAATTAAAACATTAATGTCAAAAGTGCGCATTTTGTTGGTTCTTACTACACACGGTGATATAACTGATTATTTGGAGATCTGGTCTTTCTTTATCATGCCACAGAAAAATATCATGTAGTGACATAAAAAGCCACTGCGATAGTATTGCACTTTTGAAAAAGAATAAAAAACAACAGCCTGCTTGCAGTGTTAGAACAAAACTTGATTTTCGATCTATGACAATTTAATCTTATTTTGCTTGTCACGTCTAAAGCTATTCCTTGACTGACCTGGACAGGCTCGTAGGACTCCTGGAGCTTGAGGCTCCCAGAATTTCTAGACAATGGGCACAAGAAGGTGGCAAGGTTGTCAGCCTTACGAACCGGCTGCCTTTACCCCCCAGAAGATACTGCTGATGCTCATTTTGTTAGAGGACGAGTGAACTCTTAGTGCCATGATGTGGCCGGAAGAATGAAGTCAATAAGAAATCCTAGTGACCCCATCGGGAATCGAACCCGAGACCTTCCTACTTGTAGCTTAGTGTCTCAGCCGAGTGCACCACCTCTTAACGTCTGTAGCTGCCTCAGAGACCTTTTTCCACCTTTTCTTGGGCTTCTTCTACCTCTCCACTATTATCTGAGCTATGTGTACTCATCCTATTTCCACCTCTCCATACATGTAGTGACTTATTCACCTATATGATCGCTTGAAGCTTCCATCTTATTTAAGCCTTTAGTTTTGACGGCATGTGTGCGTATATCAAGCTGATACGCTTAAACGTTTTCCTTTTACACCTTTTTCCCCAAGTACTTTTACCGTTGGTCGAACCATTATTTTTTAAAGTTTCAAAACGTAGTACTGTATAGCCGATTACGTTATTTCAGTGTAATATCTGTGCATTGTTCAGGTTTAGATGATTAATTTTGATTCATAATTTAATAATGTTACTGAAGATAAAAATCGAGGACGTAAAAGCTTTACGCTGAATTCGAGTAAAAATGTCCGTGTGGCAACTGTCACATCCATCGCACTGAATTTTGTAAATTAATTTCTTCATGGTCAGGTATCTGAAAAATTAGTAATAAGCGGATTGTATCTCTGGCGATTGGAGGTCAGGTGGCTAACAAAAATAGCCGCTTCAGATTCCGTCCTGTCACAGTCATGCGTGATGCGGTATTCTTATAATGAAAGCCAACGAGATGCAGTATTTTTCGAATTCATTTCATAAAGTACTCTACATGTTTCGGAGAGGTCCACTGTCCATCACAAGGAGTATCTCAACACTGTATATACATGCAATAGGTATTTGTCTTGCTAGTTCTATTGGCGTCTGCTAGGAGTATCTCAACACTGTATATACACGCAATAGGTATTTGTCTTGCTAGTTCTATTGGCGTCTGCTAGGAGTATCTCAACACTGTATATACACGCAATAGGTATTTGTCTTGCTAGTTCTATTGGCGACTGATAGCAGACGCCAGCAGAACTAGCATGAAAAATACCTATTGCGTGTTTACAGTGTTGAGATACTCCTGGTGATGGACAGTGGACCTCTCCGAAACATGTAGAGTACTTTATGAAATGAATTCGAAAAATACTGCATCTCGTTGGCTTTCATTATAAGAATATATCACGATGCACGGTCCTCTGAATGTCAGAATGCGTGTTGCGGTCTCTTATTACGAAGAAGTTACCGACGACCGGGTTATGACGGCTTAATTCGCAGTCGATGACGGAAGTTCCACTGCCGAAAGTCAGATGGATTACTGCATTCTATGTAGTTTATTTTTGATAATGATTTAATTGTGCAAACCTGTGTTGTGCTGTATAGCCGGTAGTTTCTAGAGTTGCCTCGAGTTTAAATCTGTCACTCAAACGATTTGTCACCAAGAGCCGTTAATATCTAATTAGCGTAGACGACCAGCAGATCCATATTTTTAGACATCTGCAGCGGGTGTGTGTATGAAGGGGTGCAAGCTGACTGTCCGGTAACGTGTATTTCCTTGACCTGCACAACACGACAAATTGCAAATTAATTTCGAATCAGATAAGCATGCCAGATATGTTTCGAACGATCAGATCCATTTTAATACGCAAGCCGTTGTAATTTGCGCATTACTGCAAAGGTTCTTAGAGCGAAATGTATTGTTATGTAGACACGCGTTGTTTTCCTCAAGAAACTGTTTGTTATGTACCGACCCTCCCCTACGTACGAAATTTTAAGGTACGCAATTTCGAACTGAATGCAATTTTATATGAAGTCAAAACAACTGATACAACATTTCTAAACACGCGCCGGATTTTTATTTGCGGAAACGAAAGGCAATGAGACGAAGGTAGCGGGAAAATGCTGCACTAAATTAGCGTATAAAATATAAGCCAGTGTAACTGCTAATTGTATTGTTATTTTCAGAGAGACTTGCTATTTTGTATCTGTAGTAGTAGGAGCAGCAGTAGTAGTAGTAGTAGCAGTACTAGTAGTAGTTGCAGTAGTAGTAGTAGTAGTAGTAGTAGTAGCAGCAGTAGTAGTAATAGTAGTAGTAGTTGTTTCGTCACAGTTATTTCCTCTCTTCTGTAAGTTATGGATAGGGGTTCATTAGGCTACGTGTTCAGTGCATTATGACGATCGACGTAGGTAGTGAATTTTATTTAAATATTGTTACAAAGAAAGTATGCACAGCATGTTGAAGGACAAAGTGCAAAATTGTCACCTTAACCGACGTGAATAAATATTGACACAGTGACACAAGTGAAACAGAAGTGAATGTAAATAAGTGTAAATAACAGCAGTGAAAATTTCTTTAAAAACATTCTGCGACTGTCGGTGTGCTAATTACAGCATAATGTGCTTCGGTCGCTTATGTTTGTATTTCTTGTGCATAGTAGTCAGGTCAGCTAGAGTATAATTCCTAATTGTTGTACCGGAGGGTTGGGGTGTGAGGGGCAGTGAGCAAAAATTTGGCTGTACGTCGGTGGATGATATCGGTGATGGGCTGAATGTTGAGAGTGTCGTGCAAGTGGACAGTGGGGGTAAGCCTGGGATGATTACCGATGACTCGGAGACATTTCGACTGGATAACTTGGAGTCTGAGGTAGTTGGAGGAGCATGTGGAGTCTGGGTGGCGTAGGTAAGATTGGTTAATGTTCTGTGTGTGTCTGTTGTTGAGGATCTGAGTAACTATTTCAGAATGTTTGTGTATCTATCTGAAGTGAGTAAGAAGTAAAGTAAGGAGCGCGAAAAAGCAAGAGAGAAGGGAAGGAAGAATGAACGAAAGAACAAGTGGGGAAGATCAAACGTGTAAGATAAAGCAAAATTAAAAAGGAATAAACTGTACAAGTGAAAGAAACCGACGAAGGAAGTGAAGAGAAAAGAGGAAAAGAGAAGAAAAAAGGGAAGGTAAGGCAAGAAAAGTCGTCTCTGGGTGGAACATGCTGTGTAGGCCTACATGTACTTAATGCTGTCGGATTGTTAACGCTTGCAGTTCGGGCGAGTGTAGTTAACGCACATCCAGACAGGACACTCACATTCCATAATGGAAAACGAGAGCCTTCAAGTAAAACAGAAGTTTTTCTAATGGGCGAGCCAGTTGCCTGTGGACAAGCGGCCTAGAATATAATGTCCCTGAGCTGCCATGCCAGCAGATTGGGTCAGTTTCATGTACGTAAATCGAAGGCACTGAGTTGTACAGACTCATCAGATTGGCTTCCCGAAGAGCTGCACTGATCTGGGCCCTTTGGATACCTCTCGCGTTCTTAAAGTAGAGCATCGTGGGCTAGAGCGGCGGGAACTTGCTGGCACAGCGTTACCACTGGTTGATGACGACGAGGGGCACTAGTCCACCCTGGATCACACCCGCCCGCGTGGCACGTAACGTCCGTGCGTGGAGGAAGGAGGAGACGGTCTCACCAGGGGAGCTGGGACATTGTGAATGGCCAGCCTGTAGAGGAGCCAGCTACCAGTAAAGTGCCCAAGCCTTGGCCAGAGCCAGGAAAGCCGCAGCTGATATTTTCTTCTCGTGAACTGTCTTGCCGACTTCTTCCACGAGACGCCAGATGCAGCACAGTGCTGTGTCTGGTTTGGAACCCGAGCCGCTCATCACGCAACAGCCCGCGCCAGCTTACTTTGCTTAAGTCCTTATCAAACAGCTTTCAAGTCGTGCCAAGCTAACTTATGGGTCATTAAGACAAATGCTCCGTGGGTTTCTTTCCTGGCTTATGTGTGGGCATCACGCGCGCGTCTCCATGCTGCTGGGTAATAGTTGCTGGGGAGGACCGGATTAAGTAATATCCCTCGCTTGGGCAGATGTCTTAGGGCACTGTTCCGTATTACCGTTCAGGCGTGAGGGCCTTGCGAACCTTGACACCAGTCGTGGCCTCTTCGACGTCTGCGGCATGGCTGACTTCGGGCCACTTATAAGAGTGTACTTGAATTGTCGCATCGCCTCTTCACCCATCTCAGATACTGTAGGCACCGACGAGTCTTTTACTGGCTGAACCTGAGCCTCAAGACTGTGTAGCCCGGACCTTTGCCTTCTCAGAATCTAGGAGGGCCAGTCCTCGGGTAAATATTTTGTAGTTCATTATTTTACAAGTTTCTAATCTGGATTTTAATTCCTGATAGAATTTCATGCAGTAGATGACAGTTAAAAGGAACTGTGAATTCCATGTGTTATTTCCATAAATTCTTACTAATACTGCAGGCTTTCCTACGTCGATAAATGAGTATAATTCTAATAATGTTTCACAAAAATTGTTGTTTGTTAATATTTTATGTTATACCTGCAAATAATAGGCTTCTTGTGTGCGTTTTTGCTTCTGTTTTTGACAGCCCAGATAACACTCTTATTGCTTCACTTATTTTGATCTGGTTTATTTCATCTATTACTCATTTGGTTAAGTATTTCTGCCCTTCATGTCTCCATTCTTTCTTTCATTCTTTCCCTCTTTTCTTTAGTCCTTTCCTTCTTTGTTTATCTCTTTCTTTCCGTCCCTTCCACCATCATGATTTTTTCTTTGTTTTATTTACACCACAAAAGCAGTTGTGATGCTGTGTTCTGTGATATAGCGACCCCCTCTTCTCCTTCTTACAGACAGCCAAGAGAGCGTTTTTCCATGTTGTACATGCCATATCGTAAATAGCCAGTAGCGATGGCTTTACATATCTTATATGAACTTCTATTGGTGTAAAGTAAATTATAGGAGGTGGTTCGACATTAAATGGCCCGCGGACGGAGGTTGAGGTAACACAGAAGCACGAGACCAAGACTCCGCAAATATTGCCCAAAGAGGAAACAAGAAGGAACGACTCGTTTGGTTCTTGGGCAGGTGGCCTGAACAGGTTATCGTTGGTGACGTAAATTGTGGGGTCATGTGGGAGGCCAGACTCTACAGCAGCTGATCTCTGCGCGGTGACCAAGTAATAAGAAAAATAAATAAACCGGTGTTGGTCAACCCACGGTTCTCCACTCATAGATATAACCAGGTATATATTGTACCAACGGCACAAACGAGTGACTAAAGACGTAATCTGTCTGTCCATACGTACGCGTCATCTCTGAAGGATGTCAACGAGTTTCGATTAAATTTCGTACTTGCGTCCACACAAAAAATTATCGGGGGAATTTAATTTTAGTTCATGCATATTTGGCATCACTACTTTGCATTAATACAAATCGGGCCGGACTTTCTAAAACAACTTGTAATGAAGCTGCTATTCCATCCTTGTCCGTCACGACTGCACACATAGGGCGTCGCTGTTGTACGGACATCTTCTGTAAGGAAACTGAAGTGTAGGCTACTTCCGTAAAGGGTAGGGAGGATTTAATATTTGTGTATATGTTGTATTATGTGGGTAGGGGGAACGCGTTTCGGCGCCCATTTTTAATGTTTATGAATATGGTATGGCGTCTCATATCTAAATATGGATGTCCATTTTATCGTGTCCCTGATCACAGCGGCTATCGTGGGCGTTTTATCGTATTAGAAGCCTACACCCTCCGAGAATTTAGAGTCCACTTTACCCCGAACCACTTCTTACCATAATTCATAGAAGAGTGTCGAATTGATGTAAATTTCTGGTGGATACAGGTTTCCTTTGTGATATACGCCCTGTGATCAGTAGCACGCTACATTGCACATTCTGTCTATCAATAGTCGTTAATTTATTTTGAAGATAAAAACATGTGTTGGTCGTACTGACAGACACACACATCGCCATCTTTATGAACACGTACGCATAGCCAGTAGGGAACTAAGGTGATATACGAGTAGTGATAGAGGGTAACTGGATCGGAGAAGGCCTAAGTGAAAGACCTTTCCTGTTGTTGTAGCAATGTAAAAATATTGAACGACATGAACGGTCATTGTTGAGGTTCATAATGAGTGTGAATTTACCGTCACGCCCTTTACGATGTGACGTTTCGACACAGGGTCACATATAGTTTGCTTTACAAATCTCTTATGAAATTACATAATTTAGTTCCTCGTTTTAAATGAAGGTTTATACCCCCGACTCGAATGGTGAGGAATAAAAGTATGTACTTAAATTGCATTCGGTTTGTAAAGCTTGCGTAACTTTTCGGCAAAACATTTAAACGTGTTGTATAAATAAAATAAAACAAATAAGCATAAGGAAGAAATAGAGAAATGTAAAGGGATGTGTTGAAGATAACAGCTGGACGAGTGGAATCTAAAAAGACCCTCTCGCCTCTCTTTCTGTTTATATATATATATATATATATATATATAAACAGAATATATGCATATATATATATATATATACACACATACTCGTATATATGAAATATATTGGTCTCAACCGACGTCAAAAACACACATAAAGGAATAAGAAGGGAGAAGCAGAAAATGTGTATTTGACTTCCCCGGAGATGACAGTTAGGTATGCCAAGCTGAAATATAGACCGAGGGGGGGATCGAAACGCAGGAGGGCGTGTGGAATGTTGCTGGGAAGGGGGGGTGTATGTCACCGCCTTGTTTATGCGAACGTCTCTCTACACGCAACATCCACCACTTCATTCTGAAAGCTCCTCACCAGATGTCATCCTCGTGTCATCGATTAGCTACACATTTCAAGTTCCAGAACAGAATTTACTGCGTCGGGTATTTGGGGTATGTCCGTGGCTGCAGACAAGAAGAAACACTCTGCAGAATATCTTGCTGTTGCTAGTTATGGTTTTGTATGCACGTCCTGCGAATACCACAACATAACGGCAGTATTGGTGAAAGCCTTTTTATCTGTCCTATCGCATGAAGTACCTAAGATGAGCATACTATGAACATGTCTTATCCATTGGGCCACATCGTCTACTTGACATTGGATGTCTTCATTAAAGTGGCTCGTTCCCTAATTTGCCAGCAACTCGAAACTAAGTTTATCATTAAAAAGAGAAAGTTTATTTTATGAAAATACAAAACGTTTGGTACGCATAAAACTTATTAAGCCCACGATTTCTGTTTGCGACGTTTTTCCATTTAGTGAATATTTAACGAAATCCTACACCGAAGCCTTTCAGACTAAACAGTTCAAAATCTGTAACGCGATAAATTTGTAGCAGCAGGATTACGGTCTTATGGGTTGTGACACGGCGTCGGTGGGCAGATAGCTCCCGAGGTTTCGAAGGAGCATGTCACCGACATCTGCAAGAGTTTAATGTCCCTGAATCTTCGTCCTTGAGCCCTTGAAGGCGACGTGTTTCTTCAGAACATAGGGAGCGTCTTATGCAGCGACGCTGGGCCACATCCCACGAAACAGGAATCCTCATTTACTCCCCTGTGAACACATCAAAACTCGCATTGTAACTGTAGAATTGTATCCGAAATAAATGGGTACCAAGGTTAGTGGTGTGTGCAGACGTGCAACAGTTCTCTTGACTAACATGTTTATTCTAGACTGAAGTACCGGTACATCTTGCCTCTTGAGCGAGTAGCATAATTTAATATCGGATGGTAGAGGCAAGAGATTTTTCTTTTCTCCAAAACGTCCAGACCGGCTCTGGGGCACGCCAAATCACCGTATTCAATGGGTGCCGGTGTTCTTTTTCGGAGGCAAAGCAGGCGGGGCGTAAAATTAAACATCCACTTATATCTAGTGCCCAGTTTAAGTATGATTGGAGCTATACCCCTGCTCCTATGTATGCCTTTGCGGTGTGGACAGGGAAAACCGTCTTTTAACTGTGTTAAATCCCTTTTAGGCATGTAGCCTAAATAAATAATTTGGATGTTATGTATATATCTCTGCCGTCCCTCAAGTTCATATCCCAAACAAATTTTATCAACTTCCATTATATCAGATGTATTAAGTTTACAATGAAATTTAGGCTTGAATGAATTTCTAGTCCTTATGTGTGTAGTGTGGCGAGCTGTGTTGGAATCTCAGTCTGCATGCTGACTGACTGGCTGACTGACTTAAGTTCGACAAATGGACCTCGATCCGTCTGTGTTCAGACCAGCACTTGGGCAGACAAATGTACTTATTCAGTAAATATCGGGGACTATACTTCTTCGCGTAAAGCGGAGGGGAACTTGAAGCTGACTTCTTACCATCAAGTAGTGAAATTTTACTTCCACTCCCCCACTACACCCGGTATCGTGGTGTTCAGACGAAGGGGCAACTCCAGAGGACTGTCGTTCATCCAACAGGACGCTGCACACGACAATCTGTTCTTGACAGAAACCACGAGTGTTCAAACAGCTCTTGCTCTTGTGTCATCAGATAACCTCTGACCTGCCCCATCGTCAAGCAGTCCTATTTATGTTCCACATGCAATATTGCTCGTACATGATGGAATCCATGCCTCGCCCACGACAGGACAGTTTTCTATCTCTTCATCTCCTCTCTCAATTATTTTGTCATCAGTGCTCCGTTTTTATCCCAGTGTTTGTTTTCCTTCATGTTAATTTATTAGTTCGCCCTCCAGTTTTTGCTGAGAGTCTTCTGAATAGGATATAACATGATAAGAAATGGACGTGCCTGTAATATATATTGCTAGAGGAAAAGTTTCGTTGAAAATCCAGCGGGAAGTCTTTTTTATATGACTATGTAAATTTACTTGTCGAGGCTGTCTGACACTGCTCGCATCTTGTAGATAATAAATGAATTCCGAATTTTAAACGTGAGACTGATCATTCATCCGCCACTGCACGGCAACCGCCACTGCACTCATGTGCCTTATTGTAGGGACACGTTTACAATGCAACATTACTAAATAGACTCACGGTAACACGAGATCCACAGGGAGTTTTTGTGTCCGTCGGTCCGTCTGCATGGTCGAGGATTTGTGTTATCATTCATCGCGACCACCGACGTCACTTAAAGGACAAAACAGAGATAAATTGCACGGCTAGGATACCCGGCGCCTCCTGCGGCTTCAAAGATGCCTCTCTGCGGACACCAACCATGCACTTTGCAAGCTAAATGCAAGTCGTGGGAATCGAATTACCTGCTCTCGTCTGCTCATACTGTTTTTTTCTCACATTCCTCATTATATAAGGCAATGCAGGCTTATGTGTCATCACGTCCTTGTAGCTGTACCTGTCCAGACACGTGTGACAGCTCTCCAGACGCATCACGTCCGAATAATTCGGGTAACAGTATAGAGGATATATGGTCGTTTCTTTGTGGACTGCCCTTTGCTGTCGATGCATTACCAGGCGCTTATGAGCCATCTGTATTATCCCCACAGCAAACAAATTTTGTGAACTGAATTTGATGTTGATTTGTGTCGCGATGTGTGTGGTGCTGTAGGGCCCCATCCAGGGACACTGAGGGAACCCTGAGTTATCACGGACTAGCATCAAAGTGCAATAAATCTCAGGCGCTATTATAAATGTTGTATTGTTCCTGTTAGTTCTCCAGCTGAGAATTGGGTTCTGCATGCAGAATGGAGCCAAGCAACCGATCCGAATTCTTAATATTTCATTAAAAAAAATCTGACGAAACATTGGCGTGTTAAGTTCAGGGATTAGGAAGGATAGCGTTTACCAGAATATTGGTTGTTACTGACTGTTGATATTTCTCACAACAGAAACGATTCTGAAAACTTGCACGTTACTGTATTCTTGTTCTAAATAGGGGTATGACAGTAAGGAAGATGAAAACATTCTGTCCCCCCTACTGTGATGTTCAACAACTAAAAATTTTGTGACTGCATTCTCCACCGGTTTACGCACCACATGTGGGTTATCCCTATGCAGTCAGTTACATTCATTTAATTCCATATATACTTTTTTAAATTTAATCTTAGTTGCTTCGTTCTCTGTCCACTTAATGCGACGTAATATTTACTTCCTGCCCGAACATTATGTCATTCCTGTATGCAATTCCGTTGCATGGCTGGCAGTCCAAGTAACCGCAGCGGTTCATGTGTCTGTCTGTCTGTCTCTGTAATCGCGTCACATCTGATGTTGTTGATACTAACGTAGGGTTGCAAATATATTCGCGCTACTTTACAGAGAATCGGGAATTGTATCTTTCTGTGCGTTTCCAAACAGACAAAAAGAACGCTTTGTATAAGACTGAGAATTACAGACATAAATGATATCTGTTTTGAGCGTTACATGTCATTTGTACGTTGAAACGTTTCTGACAAAACTGAATTTGAGCTTTATGTAAAGTCGGGGTTATAACCAAAGAACAATAATGAGGTAATGATATGTCTTTGGATTTTGTCCATCGTCATAGGCCCAGTGACTGAGAATAGCGCTATCTAGCAGGTTAGGTACTTTCCTTTACCTGAAGACGGAAGCAGAACCGGCTTCTGAAACGTAGTGCTTCACTAAAAAAATCAGAGGATGAAAAAAGTCCAAGGAAAGAAGGTTACTGCAGTAAGCCTTATTTCGTCGTCAGAAGTAAATCAAATAATCTTCTCATCGACTTTTAGTGAAGCCCCAGCATGTCCTGTTATACAAAATCGGTAGCGGACGGACGAGAGAGACAAAATCTATTTAACTTTATGCGGATTGTGCAAAGAAGTCTTAACAATACAGAGTTTTGTCAACATTTGCCTTGTAATGATTGCCATTGCTAGGCCACATATGCAGGCCAACAGTTCACAATGTGGTTATCGCACCATTTGCAGCGAGTGTGAAAAACCACGACAAACGCGACAATAGAATAATAAGCAACAGTATAACCACAAGTCCGCTTCATTCAGTATATTTGTCCAGATATTAGTACAGGACATACTATAATTTCGTAATGTAAATAGAATTCAAGACCAATTCATAATAAGAGTTATAAGACACTTGAAATTCGATCTCACGGCTGTGAACATTAAGACTGCAGTCTTATAAGATGTGATGCTGTGTAGTTTTGTATCAACGGGTGGGTAAATCTGGCGCTTGTTTCTATCTTCCGTCTACCAAACTACACGGCTTCAAGTACCATAATGGATAAATAAATCTAAAGTAATGTGATAATTAGATTTTATCATATGGTAACATTTGGCTCAGGCCAGGGACAGGTGGCGGTTACTTGTGAACGCTTTAAAGAACCTTCAGTTTCCATAAAATGCGGGGAATTTCTTGACTAGCTGAGAACCGGTTAGCTTCTCAAGAAGGTTATTTTTTGTGTAGGACATCCCGTTTTGTTGTAGAACTAAAATACAATAACAATACAATATATATGTATTCAGTCTACCACAACAGTGTTTTTTATTCCATTAGTGGGAACAAGTTTCGGTCAAGCCGACCATCATCAGGCCAACACTACACAATATTTAAAAAGACTGGTTACACGTGGTGTACATAAATTGCAAGGCGTATGGAATCCCATTTACACCAATGTATTTGTATTTTTCTTCATTGTAGAATGTAAACTTTGAAATAAGGTAGCAGCCACTAATTTATCTATAGTTTTATGATAGCTCGGCTTTGGCGTGTGTGCAGTTAGTGTGACAGTTTGTGACTCACAAATTTCCACACTAACTGCACACACGCAAGCTAGTGTGGCAGTTTGTGACTCACAAACTGCCACACTAGCTACAAATCCGTCATCACAACGCCACGCGGAATGGTCTATTTATGTTCTACTACCACCACTCTGTACTCGGCTTACACGATAAACAATACAGAAATAATTTTTATCGTTGTACCGTGCATTTCAATGGCATTAAAGTTCATTCACCAACAAATGCACTTTTATTAAATTTGAGAAATCTTTAATATTTACATTAAAATTCACATTGAGTTTGCTGCTGCCACACCACCACATAGCATATAACGATGTAACTTTTATTGAATTCTAATATAACTTTATCCAGGCTCTAGCGTAAACTCCCTGATGATGGTCGTAGACCGAAACGTGTAGGAGCAAACTCAATGTGAATTTTAATGTAAATATTAAAGACTTCTCAAATTTAATAAAAAGTGCATTTGTTGGTGAATGAACTTTAATAATACAGAAATAATAATCCGAAGTCTGCGCATTGCAGCTAATAATACAATTTGTGACTAGAGACAATTTTTAATTAATTTTAATTTTATTTTAACACAGTATAACCAATTGCTATGTCATTGTGTAAATTTTATATTTTTAATTTTGTTACAGTTCTCCACAAATAAAATCAATAATACATCATATCACAGGCTACAAAACTCAAGGTTGTTAACAGATTTTGACATTGGTGTAAATGGGATTCCATACGACTTGGAATGTATGTACAATACATGTAACCAAACAGTCTTTTTAAATTTTGTGTGGTGTTGATCCGATGATGGACGAAATGACCGAAACATGTTGCCAGTAATGGAATAAAAAATATTGTTGTGTTGTTTTTGTATTTTAGTTCTCAAAAAGGACTCTGCTGCATGGAGTAAGTAAGTAAGTATATTTGATAACATCAATATAACCTGTCTTAAGAGAGTCGGTTTGGAGACTAACTTATGGGTGAAATGACCTAGGAATCATGGTTTAATTTACGGTAGGGGGAAGTTTATATTCATCTCCGGACAGTTCAGACCGGCTCTGGGGCCTACCGAGTCTCCTATCCAGTGGGTAAGGCGTCCAGAGCGTGAAGGTGATCACCTACATCCATCTAGCACTCACATTAAGAATCACTGGAGCTATACATCCACCCCATACACCTTTGTGGCATGCACAAGGACAACTTCACTGCACAGCCAGTATGTAGTAAGACTGCGTTAATTGCATTGGGTATAATTTAGACCTATATTCTGAGGACTGTGATTATGCGAATCACCAGTTGGCGTCATAATTGGTATGATAAGCTAAGTTGTCACACCTTCTTGCTAATATCATTTCTGTCGAGCATAATGTTGCTTGTTCCACTGTTGCACATGTTGTATCATCTGGTCCCCTGTCACCGGGGCCCATATGGTGTGGACCCCTGACCTGACTTGAAAATCTTACCCCCCTAGGCGCCTTGGTTCAGCGGACTGTGTGCCATTGTACTGGCCACGAACTTACTATAAGCAGTAAAACAGGGAAACGCAGGGTAATGGGCAAGACCAATACCTAGATGTTTTAGAGGGGCCTCTAAATCTCGAAATCAGATTCTGCCAGGAGAGGCAAAAGCAACCTGCCTGATGGCCACGTGGTTGAGATGAGCTGAGCGAAGTGTTAAATTGGTCATTGTGAACAAACAAACGTCTTACCACGCAGCCGTACAGATCGCATGCAGTCGGCTCCACACTTCGGCCTTTCTGTCTGTGGAGAAATTACCCAAATAGAAGCCTGGGCGTGCAGGTCCGTATTCTGTTGAGGAGAAGAAAGAAGTCAGGCCATGTACGTGTAATGTAACATTGAGGCGCGTTCGCGCAACCATTGTTGCCGTGGAAAAGCAATAAGTATTACATATTCCGAGCGTGTTGCTGTAGACTTAATTATCCAGCATGCAATGTGCATGCGCCGTATTATATTGTCATTTTTGGCGTGTCTGGCTGTACCATATCTTTCCACGTTATCTCATAAACGACACGACTTTCGGAAAACAGTTACTGAACATAATATGTTTGCATTTTTTCTACAATTTTTGTCTGAAATATTTCCCATTTTAAGAAGAATCCAACGAAATATTATCAGCAATGTCCCTAGGTTTTCGTGTAAAGTACCCGTTATTCTGTCAGATTGTAATGAGACATGAACATTCTCGAAAGATTTTAGAGAAGTATCCAAATATAAAATTTCATGAAAATCCGTCCATTGGGAACCGAGTCGTTCCTTGCGGACGGCAAGACAGACATGACGAGGCTGATAATAGCTTTTCGCAAATTTGCCCTAAAATTCCTACGTCTGACTTGAACTAAATGCCTTTCGTTCAGCCTGTAGCCAGCCACCTTCCTGACGTGAAATATCCACTCAGAACTCTTGTAAGTATGCTGTGTTCTTATCTTGATGTTTCTTCTGAAATTTGCTTGAAACATTTTAGAGCTGTAAGCCGGAAATCCCGTGACATTCCATACTTGAAGTCGCGGAACCCAAGAGAATTTTACAGGTACCAGAATGGGGTGTGATTTATTTATTGAACAATTTCGGAAGATTTTTAATTACAATTAGTGTTCCGAACGTAAAATTTTCAGTTTCATAACTCTCTATCTGCGCAAAGAATGAGACATGATAGTTGAACACTCAGCACTGTTGTAAGGTACTGTAGACATTCTGCGTGAAGCCGTCTGTTCTCTGGTCTCTTGTAAGTCAGTGCTGGCTGATTATGATATTTCCTTAACCATTTAAAGCCCTGCAACAACTTCACTAACATCTAAGAACTTCGCATTTTGCCTTCACATTGCATTGTATGGGCCGCCCAGAGAGGATTTGGGCCCCGGTGATTAAGTTTTCAGTCTCCCCAGCAAGGGCGGAAAGACTCAAATTCTTTACACTAAATCGAAAAGACTGAATCTCAGTTGCAGAGTGACCTGGGACTGATGACGATGAAACTCTCATAATATATGTTATTGGAGTCCATTGAAGTCTTGCTTTTTAATTATGCTTTCTAATTCTATGAACAAGCTTCTCTAGCTACCTATACGATGTTTGTTATCGATCTCCTTGGGAGAGTTCGCTTATCTACTTTCCTTTATTAACTGTCACTTTCAGACCGTAGCTTTGATTAGATTTTGTGGATCCACTCTGTGAAAATTTAAATTTTAGCAATATCAAAGTTGGTATTTTTGTCAGAGATCAAAATGCTTGTACTTCAATTTGAGTTGCTTTATAAATTCGTGCGACCTTCACGTTTGTGTTTTAATGACAGAAATTTAAAATCTGATTAACTTACGTATACATGGGATGGCCTATAGAGGCATAATGTACATAACAGACATGGAAACCCGACAGCTGCTTTGACGTCTGGCGGGTCAGACGCAGTGACAGGCAGGTACATATTCTGTTCACGGAAGATATTATTTCCTTCGCTTGAATAAAATCACTGAATGGAGCGTAGACACGCTGTTCGGTTGCACTGCCCACTGGTACCGTAGTCTGCACCCAGTTAGGTGCAAGGACTCTTCCGATCCTTATTTCTGTTAGAGTCTTTGGATTTACACGCGAGAAGTGTACGAGAGTTTTGAAGTTGTATATTCTGTTATCGAGCTGTAAATCTCAGAAGATGATGCCCTGTCTTTCATCGTAATATCCGAAAGTATATACTTGCAGTAGTTACCTTCTTCTGTCAATATGCAAATCGGCAAAGACGAGGGTGGAATTAGCGATAGTGTGCAGGAAGTTTTAAGATAAAAATCCTCTGTCTTAAAGTTTTGTAGTTCTAAATAGTTGATTGTGAATATATAGGCCTATATTAAAGAAAACATTACGGGAAAAGATTGTTGGTAATCTTGGATTAGAATATATGATGCCCTATGGATATTATCATTGACCAGGTGTGGCGGTCAGACCACCAGCTCATTATCACTTTATGAGGGGACAGTTTTTGATTGAAATTCTAAGACCGTTCTTTTGTATGGGTACAGTGGCGGGAATTTTTTAAAAAGCTGAAGAACTCTTCACTACTGAAGGGCAATCCAAAATTTTGATTTGGGTAGCTAATTACACTTATTTAAGAATTTTAGAGTGATTTTAGCCTCCTAGTCTCCTCCTCCGGAACACAGCGATTTACAATTATTCATTTCGTACCATCACACTAACATCAGACACCGCGTTGTGTGCCTTGAGCATACGAACACTAGCACAGATTTCAGAGTATGTAAGTTTAAGAGATAATGTGCTTCTTTTTCAGTAACTGTACGGATTCTGCTCTGTTCATGACAGACCATTTCGCTGCAACCAAAAACCAATACTTGTTTGAAGAGGTCTATGAGGTGTACCGTTAAATAAAATGATAATCTTTGTTTTCAGCGTTCCTATCGTACCGACAAGCGGTGCTAAGTGCCTGGTCTGCATTGTTTAATCAAGATCTTCCAAAAGTGACGGACGCATAGAAGCGCCAACCCTTTAAAGCCTGGTGGTTATTATATGTACCACCAGTTTCAACAGTCATAAACTGTGTGATCACAGAGTGCTTTTGAGGGTTTTGTGAACAGTGATATCTTTCCTACACGGCGTCAAGTGATTGATATTTATGAGAGAGAGTGTGTTTACTGCGCGGTACGAACTGAAACAGATATAATTGAGGCCGGTCTTTTATCTGTCAGTGTTAAGACACTGTAATCGTTTCTGAAAGTGTGTTCAAGTGGCAGTCATGCAAGATATCCAGGCCCTCATCGTTCGTAAATTCTCACGTTAAGCGGCAGATCCGACCACCCTTAGCCGTTCAATATAAAATCCTTAAATTTGGTAACCTTTTAGATATTTAGAAATATACAACTTTACTAGACCAATTCGGAAAAACAAATAATGCGTTAAAGGAAGTACAGCGCTGTACTTTCAGCTGCTTCGTGATAATTAGCAAATCACTTGCAGTCTTGTTGGGTAGAATTTACGACATTTTTCATATCTCTAAACTAAGATTTTGTTTACAAAAACAGTGGGTCTTCTTCGATGCACCATATATCATCCCCTATCAGGGGTTTGCTTAGTCCTGTCATGCGCCAAGGCACCATACCGGTACGTCTAATGGACCCCCGTTGTGAGAACAGAATTTACCTCGTTTCAAGTAGCAGATAAAACCAGGAAACATCTTGCGTCTCTTGCTACACCTTCTCAGATGTCCCGACTTGTAAACCTCTTCTCTCTCGCACTCTGATGCAACAAGGAAGGCACAAATTACAAACGAAGATCGGGTTGCCGTGACACTTGTGCGTAATGACTTGTTTATTTGTTTACGGTAGCACATGCCATGGCGGTAAACTTGTGGAAAAGTTCGGTTGGAAAAGATAAATGAATGCAGGATTTTGATGGGGAAACCAGAGTTTCAGTAGATCGGTATGAATTTTACGGGGAGAACCCAAAAATCGGGAAAATGGTGATTTCACTACTCGCAGATGTGAGTGTTGTTGAATGCAGACACACACCCACGCACGCACATTGTATACAGCTGCACATCTTGATTTGCTCGAGCGGACAAGAGCCGACCGTAAGGTCGCTCGCTGTCAGCAGATTACTTCCTCCCGGTTGACCGGGTAGTGCTTCTCACATCCAGGTCACAATGCCGGCAATTTTGGGCGATATTTTACTGGTTTTGCACACTATATACAGGCAAGTGTTGGTATAACGCCTCATATAAGGATACAGCTGCTTATTTACACTTACTTATTTACTTACTCCATGAAGCAGAGTCTTTCTTGAGAATAATCAAGAAACTCCCAGAATTTTTATGGAACCCGAAGCCTTATTACCGTATTCACAAGTGCCCGCTACCTGTCCCTATCCTGAGATAGATCGATCCAGTCCATGCCCCTACATCCCACTTCCTGAAGATCTATCTTAATATTATCCTACCATCTACGCCTGGATCTTACATGTGGTCTTTTTCCCCCAGGATTCCTCACCAGGACACTGTATACACCTTTCCTGTCCCTCACATGTTCTACATGCCCCGCCAATCTAATTATTCTCGAATTGATCACCCGAACGGTACTGGGTGGGGAGTACAGATCATTAAGCTCCTCATTATGTAGCTTTCTGCATTCCCCTGTGCTTGTTTACACAGTATTATAAATTTGTTGAAGTCAAAGGCAGATCTTGGAGCACTCTACTTGAACAGAATGCAAATTCAGGGGTGAGCGGTTTGTGTTCCCACCTCGCGTTTGGACTACGTAATTACCAAGTAGACCGGCTGTCATGGTTACCATTCTAGTTTTTTCGTCGTTCTTGGAAGATTTCGCGATCACGCCTTTTTTTTAGCAAAATGTTTCGATCACTTCGTGATTGCCAAAATCCTGTTGGTAAAGGCGGATACCGTCACGAACAAGGAAATGGGCTAGGAAAGTATCGTGGTCGGAGGAAAGGTGAAAATGTGGTTTAGCTCGCATCATTTCGTATTACAGCAAGACAACGAACAGTGGCGCCATGAGTTACTTCTGTAACCTTTCTCCTTACAATTGCAGTCTTGGAAGAGACATTTCGTTTTGCAAGACGAGTCTTCTCTTCGGGCAATTTTCTCTTGTACATATTCCAGACGTAAAGAATACTCATTGTAGGAATAATATATTGTACAGAATACAGAGCGCTTATTACTTCATTTTTCGACCACATTTAAAAGAAAATTTATGGGTGCAGTCCGCAGTAGGTAACTAAATCTGACCTCGTGAAATAACTAGACAGTGCTCTAAGTGAAATTCAAGATTCTGCTGACATGGCGAAACGTTAAATGACTTAAATGTATCTTGTAATATAGAGCTCGTGTAGTGTACATTCTTAATCAATCACAAAATTAAAGTGAACTACGTACTCTGCTGTGGGAACTGTCCAGCATGTTTTGACCCATTTTCTGTATTGTGACGTAGGACTGTCGCTGTTACAACCGCAAGAAAATATATAGTTGCAATCCCTAAAGTGAAGGCACGGACCTCGCTGCCTTGGGACCAGTCCAGGTACGAGTGCGAACGTCGGGATCATCCATTTGTGACAAAACTTTGGCCAAGACGCGAACGTCCCAAGCATGTCTTGAAAAGACCGGTTTCAGGATATCTCCTTCACGTGTAAATAAGTATCGAGTTGTATGTGATGCAAATAAACTGAGGACTTGCGTTGGATTTCTGGCCCCAGATCGTTTTCAGTTGTACCCGATGTAGAACTTTATCGTTCTGACACCATAACCTCATTTTAAACCTTGAGATTCAAATATGCTAATGTATAATTACGTCTTGTTTTGAAGGTGTTTCAGAACAAACTGCTTAGGATAATATCTGCACTCAACGGATGAAGTATAACGGGATTAATGCCACAAAGTCTTCAAGTTCAGGAGCCCGTAACGTTCACGAGCCAAGACTGATGTCGTAAGTCGAGAGATTGCGCGAAGTCGTGTGCGCGTATATCTGTGTGTTTGTACAGTCGGAGCGGTGGATTTGCCAATATTTGTCTGCTTATTATTATTATTATTATTATTGTGATATTATCATCACAATCATCTCCATAATCACAATGATCATTAGCAGAAGATAAACTATCGAATGTTTTGGAATTGAGTAATACGTCTGTCTTGCTGCGCTAATGTCGTCGCTGGCCTCATTGTTATTTGTGATTGTTGTCTTTCAGCGCAGACAACGCTCTGTGTAAACAGCAGTGTAAAAACAGTCGTGAACTGATGAACGGGCAGTTAGGCATCTAGTATGGGTCCACGCGTGTGCCTTGATTTACAGGCGAAGAAAGGAAGGCTATGCAATAAACATGCCAAATTGCCGACGTCTGTAAGCTGATGGAGACAACCACACATGACTTGGGGGGGGGGGGCGTCGCGATGTCAAGTAGACACGTCCTGATTGTTTATCAGAGGGAGATGACAGTACAAATAATCGTGTAAGGAAGGTCTGTGTGTGGTGGAGATGACCCGTGTTTAACTGGTGTCGTCTATGCGTCATCTGGTGTTCATATTACAACCAGTGCCGTGAATGGGATGCAATTTAGCTGTTTTGAAAGACCAAGTCGTACCAAAGGAAAAACGATTTATTGTACATGAACGTGGTTTTTGTTAAACTGATTTAAATAGTATGTACTTCTGTGTTTTGAAAGGAGAGTTTCGAGTTCGGCAGTGCAACTATTTGCAGTATCGTTTCACGTTTCTGTATTGTAGAATTTGGAACCAACTATCGAGTTTCGTGGGTATTTTCTAACTTCACACGTTTTGCATCACCAGACTAGCCCGCGTGTACGTACTAACGTTTATAAAATTCTTCCAAGCCGACGTCGTAATGTTAGGCTTACAGATTTATATTTTCTACGTCATTTGATAGTTCCGTAGACTGCTGTTCGTCTCGTCCTGCTTTTCCAAAGACCGCGGAGTTCAGTACTGTAAGTGACTGAGGTAATTCCCAGTTACGGCACTAAATTTATTTATTTAAATATATATATATATTTATTTATTTATTTATCCTTCATGAATTTTACTGGAGGCAAGAAGAATTCTGAACTGAAGTATGGAAAACTATTCTTCAAATGTATTATTCTCTGAACTTATTCTTACATATAAATTCGGTTTGTTATTGTAGATCCAAAACACTTGAACTTTGTTTTATAATGCCGTCTTACATTCTTGTGCTGTCACATGAGCAGGTATTCTAACTTTGTCGTAATTTTTTCTGCATTTTTTCTAATTCAGCTTCTCTACTAGTGTCTAATAACGTTTCTGTCTTTTTCTTTTCGCCATTCATGTTTTTGCCTAATCATTTTTACATCGTCAGCCTTCGTCGTAAACTAATGCTTATCGGTCAAAGCAACTATATCTTGATTTTCTTGGACTTCCTAAAGTCAAGATGAAAAACAGTCACGTTCGTTCAGACCACTCCGAATAGGAAATGAAATAGACAGATGTTTATTTTGTATGTGTGGGGTGTCAGTCAAAGTGGGTGCTGCACTCAACCGGTACGCATCAAAACATAGCAAAGTCCTTCTACAAAGTAAGGGTGTAGAATGTCAGTGTGTAAGTTAATAATTTGTTTTACTGTGCGTATAATACGCACAGTAAAACAAATTATTGAAGACATTATTTCATAAGATAATGTTGTCTGGATTTACATAATTACTTCACGGCGAGTCTCCATGAATCAGCTACAAATTGGCCTTTGTCAGATAATTATACAGTCTTAAAACCCATGTGTTGCGTCGTAGTAACAGAAACAGGGTTTACAGAGATCTTAGTGACCTGTGCTAAGGTCGAACAAACGACACATTAATCACTCCCTCCTACGTTGCTTTTCTTGCCAGAACTGGAGGCTGTAGCTGCATGTCTCTGGATGTGATAGCATATTTACATGCTACATTTACCCACAGATGAGGACGGCAGTTTGTGCCAAACAAATTCCAACTAATTGTTCTCGTAAAGAAGTGGCTTGTTTACATTGGCCCCAGCAGAGTCGCCTTTTGGAACGCCTGCAACTGGCATCAGTGTTTCCTTTAGTATAACCAAACTTTTCAAGTTGATTTGGTGTCGCTTTACACTATTTCCGTTGAATAAATCTACAAATTGCACCTTGGAAATGATAATTTATATCATCATCATGAAATCGTTATCATTACCATCATCATTATAATAATCACCATCATAACAAACCAATTCCATGGAGCAGAATCGTCCTTGAAAAGCGAACAGTTGCTCAGCTACTCATGACTGTTGCCGTATTTTGTGCAGTCAGCAGGTTTATTACAATGTGTACAGCTAATTGCCACTGTCCCTAATTCGAAACACACGAATCCATTTCATGTACTCCCATCACGATTCGTCCTAATGGCGTTCCCCGAACCGTGGCTCGATCTTTTTACGTATCATTTCTCATTCAGTTTTTCCCTACCACCTAAACATAATATGCAGTCCTGTTTGTTCCCATGCATGCTCCAGGCTCCGCCAGTCTTATCCTTGTTCTGATAATCTAACCATATTTGGTGAGGAGTACAAGCTGTATTGCTCCATGCCGTACAGTCTTGTGCAATCTCCTGTCGCTGCCTCTCACTTACGTCCAAGTCTTCCAAATACTGAATTGAGGTTCGTTCCGTCAGAAAGGAGAAGGTTGAGGCAGCGGTAGGTTGTAATGTCATTTGAACTTCCGACTGAGTGTCGGCCAACCTGTATATTAAAATACTGGTACTTCAGGAGAGGCGGGCGGAATACGCCTTGACATTGTATGTCTTTAGCAGTGTTTCAATGCGTAGCAAGTGCTTGAACCGTTGCGTATTGTTTGTGTGTGTGTCTGCGGGTTGATGAGGCACATGTGGGTGGTCCCGTGGATGTTCAGAGCTATCGTCCGTCAATATCACGTGCATAGTTATATAACTGTGCAGAGGACGGTTTTTGCCTCTTGTATTTTTGCGGATTTGGACTCCGTGTCTGAGACTACTGTACTGTTCGATGTAATATAGAGCTAAGTAATTGCCCGTTGTACCGAACGCCTATCAGCTGTCTGACAAAATCGTCTATTGTTCATGTCAGCGACCTGCATAACCGACTCTTCGATAAATCGATTGTTCGATTCCTAGGCGTATTAGCTGACTGACAGACCACGTCGCCTCTTCACTGCCTAAATGACAGATCTGTGACGTAGACCGTCACATGCTCATGACCGGTAACCCATGTACAACCTGCAACGAAGGCACAGAGGTGTATAGAGGTATAGCTCCACTGTTTCTTTAACCTCGGTGCTCGGTACGTGATTAACGCCACGCCCCGGCCGCTTTACCCCTGAGAATGACTCGATACCCATTGTACAGGAGGCTGTGAGGGCCCCTGGGTCGGTGCGGAAAATTCCCCCCCCCCCCCCCGCCTACACCAAGGCTATATTCTTCCTTATTGGGGCAGTCATATTCTAAACTTGGCTCCGCGGGACGGCGGAGAAT
>Ga0123354_10000894_pt1 | contig 33298 bp, 7 predicted proteins | sample TergutLab28metaG_2_FD_97872 | JGI IMG/M metagenome (GOLD analysis project Ga0123354, IMG submission 97872) | Labiotermes labralis P4 segment gut microbial communities from Petit-Saut dam, French Guiana - Lab288 P4 | ecosystem: Host-associated > Arthropoda: Insects > Digestive system > Gut ... | reverse complement strand
AATGTCAGTTACTCTGTTGGCCACCTGACATCCGTTCTGGAATACGAACACCGCACACCTGAAAAAAAATTGCTACGCGGAGAGCCCAAGGCCGGAATTAGCAGAGTGAGCAGAACAAAAGTTCACTTGCCGACGCAGACCGTAAAAAATTATATATGGATTTTAAATAAAACGGTTACATCTCAGGGAAAGCTGTTCCCGGGTTCGAATCTGGAACGGGCGGCTTCAGTACATTCACAAGTTTATACTCTACCAGCCTGTGCCCACAGCAAAGAAACTATAAGAGTGCATCTAAGAATAGGCCTATAAATGCCAGAGTCCTAGCCTGCTTGAATCCGGCACTGGTACAGGCCTTGTTTATGAAGTTTCTATATCCAAGCAGCAGTCAAAAAAATCCGATTTTTTAAAGCCAGTAGATCAGAGAAACATACTACTGGAGTACGTCATAATCCAGTGTTTTCAATGCACTCCTTATTCCTATTCGATATTATAGTCATGTCTTCCCCCTATATTTCTGGATACTTTAGGTGACATATTTTCTTCTTTATATTTCTCTACAAAATGTTGTATATCTTATACTTTACACCACGCATTATATGTGCCTGATCCACATAATTGTTTCTTATACAAACTGTTTTTAAAAACAAATTACAAATTACAGAATTACCTCTAGCCCTCCATCTTCAAGCACCTGTGAAGCCCACTTCCTTATGTACGCACTCATAATCTCCTTAGCATTTTCATATACGTATTCACGTTGATATAACGGCAAATAAGTATTATTTCTGTCAGAGATACAATTTTTATCTTTTTAGTACTGTGGAAAGTTTTGAGTCCATCTGACCTACACAACCGGTAACAGCGCCAAAGCTGCAGGAGTGTAACGTTGGCATTTAAGTCTTTATCTAATACTGAAGTTAAGAATGTGTTGAACTAAACAGTCAGTTGCCCACATATTTTCATGATGTGGTGACTGATTACACAGGGATATTTCTATTTTTTTCCCCTTATGATTAGAAAGAACTTGCTAGCACCCACAAAAAGCTACAGGTAAAATATGATAAAATTAGGTTGTATTAAATAGTAATGTAATGAAAGGTAGTATTTAGATTAATTCTTCTCGGATTTTTACCTCGTTCTTCCTGCACATATAATTTTACTAGTGAGATTTGTAAAATGGTTGGACAGAGATAGGCGCGTAAGGTATGTTAATAAACTAAATTTTTTGTGGCGACCGTCTCTTTAATCAGCACATGTGGATTTTATATACAAAAAGAGAGAGAAAGAGAGAAATTACGAGGAATGGAGAGACGCCGAGAGGGTGGAAAACAGAGAAAAAGCTATATATATTGATCGCATGAGAACCAAGCCGATTCCACAACCAGTGTGTTCGCAGTGGCAGAACCTAGGTGAAAGCCATCTGATACAGAACAAAACCACTGTGAAAACCCTCTACTGATTGCACAGTGACCTGAATGCTTCAATCGGAAGGCCTGTTCAAATATTTATTGCAAGTGCCAACAGGGTTTACATCTTGGTTAAATTATTATACACGAATTGATTCTTGTATTTTTATGGACTTGTTCTCCGGTATCATCTCAAATTATAACGCTTAATTCAAACACTCTGCCGCTTATTTCAACTTTAAACATCAGTATCAATAATTCAAATATTTTACAAAACACTATTGCTATTGTGTATTTCTTTTATAAATTAAACTTTATAAAACTATCTTATGGATTTATCCGTAAAAGTCTTTATGATTCTTCACGTTTCAGTAGCATTCTGCTATTTTCGGGGTTGTCTACCTTAATACAAACATATGTACATTTCACATCTGTGAATAAATTTAATAAAACCAAAAAAAAAGATTTTTGTATTTATAAACTAAGATCCTGCTGCTAAGTATAAACTTATTACCCACGATTTTAATACTTAACCAAGTACCACCCAATACAACTCAAAAATCACTCAATTACACTGACATGTTTGAGCCTACATGCTCATTTTGAGGGACCGTATATTTGTCGCAGACCCTGATGTTTGAATATCAAAATCAAGATTTGAATTTATCATCTGCTACTTGGCAGGGCTAAAAATAATAATGTACAGTAGAAACAGCCACTGCTACATATCTACTTTTCCCACTTCCTACAAGGACGTAACCAGTTCAGATTCTTGCCGGATCCTGTAAACTTCATTGACCTTGTCTTCATTGTCTTCTGAGTTTCTCCTGCAGAGTGATTAAAAAAGATCAATTTACTTCCAAATTTAGGTATACAGAATATCAAACTTAGTCCGCCGGTTGACATAGCATCATAAAATAACACAATACATTTTTCCTGAGTGCATAATATATATTACTCATATAAATTTGAAGATCAAAATATATTTAAGTGCTATGTAAGTATCCTATCATTACCTCACAGTGAACAGAATGCGTCGCCATTACAGAGGCCAATCTGTTACTGTTGCTTAAGGAAGTAAAAGTTATTTACTTTGAAACCACGTGAAACACATAATGTACTGTGTGGATCAAATGAGGTTTGAATATCGCAGGAGGCGGTATTTCGGCTACCACAGAGCCATCTTCTGTTACAGAAACACAACTAATTATAATCCCCACGTCTCTGTCGTCTTGCCAGTTCCTATGCATCATCTCAACAAGCTGCCTGCATAACGTTCGACAAAGGTAACCTACTTATGCACAGAAGCTATAGCAAGTTCATCTGTCCGAATCTTCACTCCCCGGCGGGAAAGTACACAACGACGCAACCCTGAAAGCCACAGGGTCACAACTCTGAAGACCACAGGGTTACAACCCTAAAGGCCACAGAGACGCAAATCCGGAAACCACAGCGTCAAAACCACGAAGACCACAACCTCAGTTGCTGTTCCTTACCTCAGCAAAAGGGAAAGAAATCGGAACTACGAGGTATGTATTTCATGAATGTTCACTAAACACGCCGTATAACATATCAGGTATTACGTTGCAAAGACAGGTGTTTACTGAAATGTAGAGCAATAGGTACACTGGGTGTAAACAAGAAATTATGCCTAGTGGATGAGGTAAACGGGGAGTGGAGAAAACTACATAATGAGGAGCTTAATGATCTGTACTCCTCCTCACCGAATATTTTTCGGGTGATCAAATCGAGAAGCTTGAGATATGTGGGGCATGTGACATGATTGGGGAGAGGAGAGATGCCTACAGGGTTTTGGTTGGGAGACCTGAGGGAAAGAGACCACTTGGAAGACCCAGGCTTATATGGGAAGATAAAATTAAAATGTATCTTAAGGAAGTGAGAAGAGGGGCATGGACTGGATTGATTTGGCTCAGGACAGGGAAAGGTGGCGAGCTGTTGTAAATGCGGTAATGAACCTTCTGGTTCCATAAAATACGGGGAATTTCTTGAATAGCTGAGAACTGGTTAGTTTCTCAAGAAGGACTCTGCTCCATGGAGTAAGTAAGTAAGTAAGTAAGTAAGTGTGCCTAACCGATACCAAAGCTCCCCAAATACAGAATGCACACGAAAGGTTTTCCTTGTTTCAAAACCTTATACTCGCACTTTCGAAACCACGACACCTAACTGCACAGATATGAAATAAAGCAAAGGCGAACACCGAGAATTCTCTTTATCAAAGTTTGACGAATCTTCTAAAACGACGGACGTAGGAACGATGACAATCTCTCTGTACCCAAACTCCTTCCTTCCGTTTCTTCTGAGTCTATCATAACAGCGCGCATTTCCTGTGACGGCATGCCAGAAAATTTCATTTCTACACAGCTGGAATAGGAGAAAGTTGACGTTCGTTCAGCTGGATACTTCACCTTTTTCTCTTAGTAACAATGTTCAACCTGCCCAAAGGCACATTTGTTTCAGGTGTTTAGTGGTAGATGGTAGACCTGTTTCATGATTCCTAGGTCTTCAGATTACAAACTCCTAACCTTTCTTGTCCAGGGTACATGGGAAATACAGTTTATGTTATGGGAAAAATTTGGAGCACTAAAGCATAGGATTAGGCATCAATTGATTGCGTGCTTGGCAGGAGTAATGGGATTTGTGAATTCATGGAAAATAAACAGTTATTAGTTAATAAAACACAACCATTCACCAGAATAACTTACTGTAAAGCAATGTCTTCCTTACAACAGTATGGCAGTATTACCAGTATCTACATAAAACATTAAACAAAAGTGTCTTACTTCATATTTTATAAATTACATTAAATAACAATTGTGTTTTACTGTGTTCTTAAAAGGTAAAATAAAGCAGTCCCATTATAGGCCGAGAGTGGCCCAGAGGGTTCCAGGAAGTTAAGGCTCCCAGATTTCATGTCAACGGCACAGGATGGTGGTAAGGTTGTCAGCCTTACGCACCGGCCGCCTTTACCCCCAGGAAATGCTTCTGGTACTCATTGCTGTTAGAGGCTGGGTCGACCCCAGGGTCATAGTGCGATCGGAAGGATTATGTCAATGAAAAATTCCACTGACACCAGCTGGGATCGAACCAGCGACCTTCCGATTTGTAACACAGCACCTTAACCACTGCGCTCCCTCTGTGTTCTTATTAGTCAATAATTACCTGCAAGACACAATGGCATATCAGTCATACGAAATAAAAGCCTTCAACTCTCGTAATATTAAGTGTTCAGTATAGGTAATGGGATTTCGGAATGTTTTCTACAGGGTTGGAAATGAGTTTTGAAGTATTATTTAGAAGAATTTCTAGCTCCAAAGCCTTGGCATCCCTTAGGCGGTTAATCGTCGAGCTGTCAAGTGGAGACACAGGTTCGGTACCGAGCCGGTCCATGTGACGTTTGTGGGGGGAAAACGAGATTATGGGACGGGTATTTTCGCAAGTATTTTGTTTTCCCATCTCAGTATGTCAAAAATGTTCTACACAAGGGGTACACAAAACTTCTAGGAGTCACCTCAAAGTTTTATACTCGAGAAGGTTGATATGAAACTAGTTCCGTTCTGAGCATCCGAAAATATTAGTCACCACCGTAAAAAATTGAGTTTCCAAGGCGATTTGTCGCCCTGAATTTGTGTGCTGTTTTGTAATTATCTTCATCTAGATGACTTTCTTACAAGGACAAGTGGACGAAGCCTGAGAACTTCGGAAATCGGGGAGGACTGGACAGAAAAGAACCTTTACTTTTCAGGTTTCGAAAGTTAAACAGAAGTTAAATTCCAATTTGAAACTGTAGTTCCACAATTTCGTAATAAACACTGTACAAACATACAGCAGCATACAGTACGTATGCAATAAACCTGGGGCGACATCTGAGGCTGTAACACACGTCTTCAGAATTCGATTAATACAACCCTAACCACTCCAAGATTATGGGCAATTAGTAGGACTAATCAGTTTATAGCCCCACGTTTGCACAGACATTGCTCTCCACTCCGCTTACTGCGCAGAGGAGCACAGATCTAATGCAAATTTAAAGTTACAGGCTGCGTTCTGTTAATAACTCTGGGTTCATCCGAAAGTTAGCTCTACGCTTGAGATTGTAGAAAATAGCGGCAACTTTTATGCTAACCTTTCGTCAGATGACGAGGGTGATATATAAAGGGTTATTTATGACTTATCGGCATTACTGGAGGAGATTATTTCCTTGGTTTTTGTGATCAAAAAAGTTCATATAAACATGTGTCCGATTTTGGAAGTACACAGAGTTATGCCCGCTTCAAACTTAGTAGAGAGGTTAAGGGTTATTCAAAATACATGGAATAAACAATAAATAAGTATAATATTTGATAAATTTAAAATATAAATTTAACTTAACTTCATGACATTTACTTCAGTTTACAACGACCTGTGGTGTAAGAAGATTTTCGAATTATGCCACCGCCGGCCGCAACCCACTCTGCCGCTCAGTTGTGAATAAGCGCGAGTTGCGATTTGCCAGTTGCTGACTTCCTGTTCCAGCTGGTACAAGGATGCGTATGGCGACTTGCGATGCGCCTTTCGTAGGAGGGCTCTGACGAAATTAAAAAACACCATATCTTCGTAACCATTGAGAATAGGACCCATATTGTTATTAACTTTTTTGATCGTAAAGACCTAGGAAGTAGTTCCTTCTGTAATGTCCACAAGTCATGTATCACCGTGTATACAAACATTTGTATGTCACTTCTTCCAACGGTGTTGAAACATTTATGAATCCATTTCTCGATTACCAGAGACTTGTTTTTGGAACAGGACCTACCAGCTCTTGAAGGTAATTTGGCATTACTCTAGTAGAGACGTTATGTTGCATGAAATATTAATTACATAAGTTTCTGAAAGATTAAATTTCAAAAGATTTCCTACAGGGTAACTAAAAAGCAAACGTTCTTTTCCTCAGTCTTTCTTAAACAAACTGTACTGAAATAATGAAATTACTTATTCGTGTTATGATAACACGCCTATGACTTTACTAGCAAACTTTTCGACATTTTCACTGGCTTTTTTCGTACCATAGAAAAATATTTCGTACATATTATAGAATAAAATAAAGAAAATAAACCAAAACTTTAGTGACTCTAAGCAAGATACCTAACAAAGAGAACCTAAAATGTAAAGTCATACAGGGTTGCGTTTCTTTTGTCTAACAAATTAAAATTAAGGGCTAAACAAGAATGGATTTTTGGTATGTGAGGCCTCGTTTTTTGGTTGAGAGATATCAGCGTTTCCGAGAAAACTACTTCATTCATCTTCAAGGTAAAAGAGTGCAGAAGGTAGCCCCTCACACATAATCATTCGGTATGATACAAAATACTCACGAATGTATCAGAACTAATTGCTTCCGGAACGTGACGCTGTTTACGTTTTCGTGACTTTCTTTACTACGCTGATCAATAGTTGATGTGTTACGTTGAGTACGTAGCTGGAACTGCCTCTTAGTAGTACGGATAAAAACACATTACAAAGTAGAGCCAGTTTGGTGGTTTTTATTTGGGTGTGTTTAAATATCAATATAGATAAACACACATGCTTTTCGTCTAACACAACCACTCACAGCAAAATACTTCGGTCCACTACTTGTACTCTCATCAGGCCGTAAACTCAGCCTTTGTCACGTAACCTTACAACAGAAACTAGAAACCTGAAAAAAAAAACCTCAACGTCAAGAAATTTTGAACACAATTTTGAATTTAAGGTAAGAATTACAGCACCAAACCATATAACCTTCAGTATCCGTTTTACCTTTTATATTTTTGTAATAACGCCTGATGATGGCCGAAATTGCGTCTGAAACGTCACGTATATAAGAAATAAATGACTTCTAGAACATTTGTGCTGCTGTATTGGTCTGATAATTACAGAAAACATTAACGTTATATTTTATACATATTATTTTTTAAATATAAGGTTTTATATAAATACTAGATACTAGTTGACACAATAAGGAAATATATTAATTTTCCGTAATTTTTGAAATCTCATAAAAACATAAGAACTCTATGTTTTGTAAGCATGTTTATCTTTTTTAAAAGTTCTCATTTGACAGTTGATTATAGGTCTATAGTGGACCAAAACGTGTAAACAGAGACATGATTAACATCTATAAAGCACTTTAATGAACACCGTATTTTATCGACTATAAGATGTTAGTTTTCATTTTCTGAAATTTCTCAGATCTGAGTGAGGCATCTGATGGAGCTTAAGAATTCGTGTACATGATTATATTTTATCTTGGGTCACACCGTACCGTTGTGTATTTCTCATAAATAAGGTGTTGATTATCCGACCAAACACAACCATACAGATCTACTGCTTTAGTCTTTCATTATACACTACAACATGTTTCGGCAGTCCAGATCAGCCATAATCGGGTATATTCTCTTGGTGTAGTCGGCACCTGCCTGATGAACGCTAAACTGGACAGCCGAAACATGCTGCAGTGTATAATAAAAGACTAATTTACTAGATATATATGGTTGTGTTTGGTCGGATAAATACACGTTATCGAATTACGTTTTGTGATTAACACTCCAACAAACTCTTCACGCCCCCAACACCAGTCATTGAGTAGCCAAAATGAAGCTGACTCTGAAAGTATTTCGATGTACTTCTAACGTGAAAAATATCCTTCCGTTTACAGTACACAACATAAAGCACTTACAGGGGCTTAGAGATTGAAAAATCCCAACACACACTCGTGACGTACGCAATTTCAGAATTACACAAATTTAATAACTTACAAAAATTGAAAAAATAACATTTTTTGAAAATCCTCCAAGTTTTTCTTTGCGGGAATGGAAGGGCAATGAGACAACGGTGGAGGAAAAATACTGCTGGGCCACAACGCTGGCAGCAGGACGGTCATACGGCGGCCGACCAGATTCCAGTGTGTTGGAATTTGGATTGAAACTGGACTCACTTTTATATACACATATTTGACATTCTGTATAGTCAATTCCGACTTGCGTCAGGCAATGTTTGTGGGTTTAACATTCACTGTCACTGTAAACTGAAAACACGAATATGGATATAGATATATTTGTTAACTGCAATTGGGTTGACACCCGGTGGCAGTAGTACAGTACACATTTACACACAAACAATATACAGAACAACACAGTTAATTTGGGAAGAGGTTGCGGACCGTCCCCCGTCTTTGCGAATTATACACTGGCATTTGTTTTACAACTCAGAAAAAGGCACGGAAAACCCTCAGTCAGGGTAGCTGAAGAGTGCCAGTTGGCAAGATGAAAACAGAATATACATAACAGAACGTACATAATAAGAATACATAAGCATAACAATAAAAAGACATAACTTACAAAATTAAACAAAAACATAAGAAGAATAAACATGCATAAACGAAACAATACAAAACCACAACGACCGGCTTATATTGTTACTCCCACTTTCATTGTCACGTCTCACATACAGTACTCGTAAATTTGAATTAAAATGGGTATATTTGGCATCGTATACAATTGGTTACCTTCTCACTTAGCCGTTGAAACGGCTGATGTACACGTGGGTGTATTTTAGTCTTTACACGAACTTCAAACGTCAAATAACATAGACAAATGTTCTTTCAAATGTCTTCGTAAATGTTTTGTTTGATGTGGTATTAAACATAAAAGTCTTTGTGTATGTGGCACGGTATGGGGATACTCTGATTTGGACAGCCGTTTAGAACACTTCTTAGACTCGGAGTGTGAGATTGGATGCTCACGTAAAGGAGACAGTGAAAAGATAAATTAGCATTATTTAAATTTTTAGTTTTTTTGTTTCATGTTATGTTTTTTTTGTTTTAATTTTTTGTTTATGACTGCATATTGACAAATCCTACTATATTAATCGTAAAATTTTCCTGAAAACCTATTAATACATTAAGGGTGTGTCTTACAACCTATAGAATTCTTCTTGAAGCCTATTGTTAAATCAAAGGTGCCTCTTAAAATGTATGGCCTCTTGGTCTCAAGGAAATAGGTACTACTGGGGAAAATAACAATTTTTTTCAGAAGAAACTCCTATATGCCCCCTTCTCACAAAAGATAATAAAATATTCATTTAAGTACAAAATATATTAAGATATAAGAAGAAGACGCTTAGAAAGACAACTAAGCCTTGAAATGCAAACATTCAAGTATTTACACATTCGATATTTCAAGTGTAGAATTATACGCTGTTCATGAGTAAGACTGTCTCCATTGCTTTGCTCATAAGTCATGCTTTTAAAGGTATAATCTTTGAATCAAAGGTTCGAGAAAGGTGATGCAAAAATAGATCTGTAGATCGCAAGTATTTTCGGGATTGGCTGAGAAATAGAAGAATGAAAACTCGATGGTTTAAAGCTCTAATACCGTAAGTCCGACACCAGTATGCAGGGATTTTAGTCACTAAAGACGGATTCTGTCTGCGAGAGGTTCATAGCCTCTTCCAAAGCAAATTCCTTCTTTCTTTCCCTAAATCACACATTTAGAAGGCAGTTCCTACGCAGCGTGTGATCATTCCTGTTTGCCTTCATTCCTTTTTCCGTATGTGGGACACTCCTTTCGTCCTTGGCACTATGTAGTACTTCTCCACTTTTTACAGATTCGGGCCAAATAATCCTTCCCGTCCTTCTGCCGTGCCGTATTTCAGACTTTCAAAGTATTTTTAAATATATTTTCTATGTGTCCAAGTGCCAAAAACTCACACTGACATCATACAGAAATGTTCTGATATTTCTTTTAAAAATTCTGTATTTATCCAAAAAAGAAAATTACTGCTGGAATCTCTATATGTGGAAAAATAGCGCAGTTCAAAATCGAGGGTCAATATTTAAGCAATAACAACCGGAAGTTGTCATAAAATAACATATTATTTGTGATTGAAATATTAAATATTAGCCATTTCAGACCGCACTGAACCAAAAATGTGAGAGATAGTAATAATCCGTACACTGAAGAGAGCTTAGTCCGCAGTGTCAAGCTGATTGTAAACACTTTCCCAAAGAAAGTCATCAAAGCGATAAACATGTTACGTAAAAATCACAGGTGATGTTTACGGCAACCTTTTGACGGCTAAACTATTTCTGATGGCATTGATTTCCTTCTCGATAGTACAAAGGCGTCACGTTTTAAACGAATTTGTGCCACGTGTAATATCCCTATCGCTAGCGTTTTTGTATTCTCGTCGGAATTCCGAAAATCGTCAGTGGACTTGCGTGTACACTGAGAAGTATCCAGTTACACGAGGCAACCAAGCCGTTCTATTCAATACAACCCGAGCTGCAGGTCGGCAGGTTAGAAACAAACGCTCGGCATGTCTATGTTACAACTGGAATTCTGAGGATCAAATCTCCAGGCACATGATCACACTAGATGACCAACAGGGTGTATGTCTGAATGACGATCTGCCTGCCAACTATACACTCTACATCCCACATGCATCTATGATTGATTTGCTAGCAGAAACTCTGTACGTTTAGGCAACATGGACATAAAATAGGTCCGTGTACGGTACAGCCTAGGTTCTTTAATAGAATCTGGTTATCCGGATTGAAGACTTCTGTGAAATACTTCAGTCCGTGTAGTTAAAGTTTGGGGTACTAACAAAATTTGCCCAGGGCTGCTACCTTAGAATCCTTTACAATTCCTCTCTTGTCTATCACCATAACGTTCTATGTTGTATAGTGGCAGATACTGATCGTGTCGAACAAGGCAAGTAGCCATCGGCCTGAGGCTGTGACTGTGCTACTCAACCTTTCAATAACAGTCTAAAGTCATCCATCGCTGTCGATGATACTGAAGATAAATGTTGAATTATAAACGGAACGGCAAAACGAACGGAAAATAAAGCATAAGGAATCCTGTCCTAAAGCAGCTTCAGTCAACATAAATGTCAGAAGAACTCATTAATACTTAAATGACAGGAGAACATGAAAGCACCTGCATGGCCAGAAGGTTATACGTACATTTCAGCGTCTCACATGTTTACATGTGCTCTGATGTAAACGTTACCCTGAAGCTGGCGGGAAGAGTAGTGCCCGGATGACAGTATTCGAATCCAGAAGGGAGAAAGTAACTGCAGGGAGGACAATTATGTGTATTTATAAGCTTCATAATCAGTGACTTAAAAATATATCAAAATATCAAATCAAATGAAATCAAGAAAGATGAGATTTTTAAGGCTTAACGTTTGCATGGAAAAGATGGGAGAAATGCAAATATTTTAGTTGGTTAAACTTAAAGAAAACGACTATTTGGAATACCTGAATGAATAAATTAGGCTAGTACTGCACCTGGTCGCATAGAATCGGATGGGAGAAAGCAGACCGGATTCATTTGGGTCAGTCTGTAGAGCAGTGGAGTCTATTGTTACCAGCGATGTTCTTCGGGTTTCACGAAGGATGATAATTTCTTAATTACGTCAGCTACTGTTATTTTCTCACGAAGTTCTCTACTCCACGGTATTAAGGGCTTTTGTTCTTTAAGGTGCAGTGTTTGTTTTACACATCAAAATGTTTAACATTAAAAAATTTTCCATTGCTCACGGCATGTATTTGTACAATTTTTATGGCCCTCAAACCAAAAGAGCGGCGGATTTCCTGTAAATTTTAACTGACCAGTAACAGCGCGGTCTAAGGTGTGGGTCTGCAGCCGCTCATTTGTTGGGACTGCGGGTTCGAATACAGCCTTGGGCATAAGTGTCTGTCTCTTTTGAGTGTTGTATGTTGTCAGGTAGAGGTCTCCGCGTCAGGGTGATCACTCGTCGAAAGGAGTCCTACGGAGTACGGCGGGAATGAGTGTGATCGTGAAGCCTCCAGAAAGAAAAGGCCCTGGACCACTAGAGGTTGTTACGCCATGGGAAAAAATAACGAAATAATTTTAGCAGGGTTTAATAAGTTTCACTGTTGACTGACAAATGTTCTAATTTGCGACGGAAGGCCTAGGTCACTTACAAGTCATATAATAAGTAAATAAAAGACCGTTGTTGGTCACTGTATCATTTTCATGTTCAGCGACCACAGGGAATTTATATATATATATATATATATCGTTGGTACCTATGTATTTTACCAAAAAGCACGGCGTCACATCCCAGAATATCGTAGTCCTAATATTCTGAACTGAATTGTAGCGTTCATTTTCCGAATGCAAGCTATCTTTCATTTCGTTCAGAAATGCCGACATATTTACAGAGACAAAACTACGTCCAACAATGCAGTTAACCAGGTGCAAGTGAAGCTTCAGCAAATTAAAGCTTTCTTATACATGTCTGTGTCGTTATGAATGGCTGCGGCCCGCCACACGGTGCGGCTTAATTAATTTTGCAGTTGTTTTGTCGCTGAGAGATGACGAAGGTAACTTTATTAAATTACACTTAATTGAAACCTGATTTCATAGGCGACTTTCCATTGTCATTAAAATATGGCGACCGAAATAATAAATTAGCTTTTGTGGAGAATAATTTGGTAGGATTGGTGTTACTGTCAGAAGTTATAATTCAATATCTGGTGTTGTGTTCTCTGCTAAATAGAAAAGGTGACTAAAATGCCTCAAGCGAAGCTGTTATACGGTGCAATCTACAAAGGGTGATGTCAGGGGTTTTGTTACTAGCCTCAAAGGTCATTTCAATACTGTTTTGCACACTGCCATATTAGAATACAAATCCGAATAGCGGCTGGCAATAATGTACTGTAGCTTACATGTATTTTACGCCCGCTTTATATTTGGGAGGTGCAAGGTATAGTAATACCCCGGTACATGCGCAATCCGTTTATAAGTTTCCTCTTATAGAAATGAGCCAATTAAAAACTTATTTCAATTTGCGAGCCAATTTTCTCTTATATGAACTCTTTCCTCTCTCCAACCAATCGTTGTTTTTGATGCCACATCTCGACTGGCGTCGATTCTAGAATTTCATTGAAAGCCCTGAACGTCACTATATCCCTTTGCGGCATCAAGTACAGCAGAAATATCGCAGCGTCACTCGTTGATTTCGTAGCTTAATTGCAATTTTCACTCTTCTCTCGGTTAGTCGTCTATCATTGATTAAATCTTAAGGAACTTTTGTGTAACGGTATCATATTTGTAATATTGATGGTACCTAAATTTTATTCATTTTCCAAGAAACTTTAGTGACGTGAGTAGAGATTAATGGCTTCAAAATTTATTCAATGTACACCAGTAACTGATATTACTCTCACCTTTCCTTACTTGGATTTCTTTCCGTTTTGTACTGAGGTAAAATTAATATGTGCGAGGGAAAGATTTTGAATTCTGAAGCCAATTAAAATTTATAACTTTGAAATTAGTGGAAAATTAATTTCCGTTTTTAGAGTTTTGGTCTAATAAGCAGTGCTGTGGAATGAATTAAGTTCGTAAAGCTAGGGATTAGCTTACATTTCTCTGCCACTTCGGTCACTAAATCTAATATCTTACTTTTCTTTTTTCGTATCATGCAGATTCTAATATAGTACACTGAAAGATACAAACCTAAGTTCCTGCTGTACTTCTCGTAACGTCACTATTTATATTGGAAGCCTGAGTGCTTAGTCAGTGTAGTGACTAAGAACTGGATGGGTGATAGACCAGTCCGGGTGAGATTTCGGGATGGAACAAAAGTATTAATATTTCCAAAGCGTGTAATATATTATATACCGTCAGTACACAACAACATCAATATAGTAATATAATGTAAGCAATAGGTTACACTATGGCCCTTTTTCCTGTACAGAAACTTAATTTCTTCTCTGAGGAGAATCGTGTGAATTTTGTTTTGTGTTATACGTGAAGCTGGGATGTGACCGGTACCTTTATATTGGCGTAATTCGGAATGATTTTCTTGGTGAGGCATTGTCGGTTAAAGAAGATATCAGCGCAGCATTTCGGTACCTCAACCTTTAAGTTTTTATATTGATAGATGGAACGTGCTTGACTGGCTATGAATTTGACAGAAACCATCCCGTTGTGCAGTAACAATTGTATAATATATTATATACCGTCAGCACAAAACAACATCAATATAGTGATATAATGTATGCAATAGGTTACACTGCCATAGTGTAACCTATTGCATACATTATATTACTCTACTGATATTGTTGTGTAATGACGGTATATAATATATTATACAATTGTTATTGCACAACGGGATGGCTTCTGTCAAATTTCCAAAGCGGTTTTGTTTCCTCGTAACTTCATATTAACTGAGTAACAAACGTTTACCATTTGTCTCCAGCTACTGCCGAAGTTCAGAATAAGTGTATCCACACCTCACATGCACCGTACACTTTAGTAGTGTGCTGCTTGTTTAAACATGGAGGTAACCTGCCGTTTACATCGGCGCTGTTATACCTGAACTTCATATTCCGTCAGGAATATTTTAGGTTGGACAGGCCATTTCCCAGTGTAGGAAACCCACCCACCGCTGCTACAGACCGCTTTGAAACGAGGTGCTGTAAGTTGTTCTTACCCACCACCCAGTTGTGCACGTAATGGCCAGCTACGTATAGGAAAGAGGTGGCAATTCTGCGTTATTGGTGCTATAAAGAAGACTCAGATGCAGAGTAGTTCGCCTGAGAGCCTACATGGAATCACTCTGCAGCGAGCTCTCTCACAGTTTTGTGAACTTGTTACAGGTTCCGTCCATAGTCTTTTCCCTGCGGGTGTGACACGGCAAGGGTTAACGGAAGGGAACAATTACACGACAGTCATAAATATCTGGAGAAAACTGCGGAACGAACAGGGTAAAGGGCGGAAACTTTGGTTGTGTCTCAACAAGTGGAAGAAGAGCCACACTATTAGACTATGAAATAAGAAAAATAGGTTCCATTTTGAGTGTTTGGCTCTTAATTTATGTATGCCTAGTTTACATGGCCTGCACGAACTTCACAGGAAACGTTCCTTTTAAAAGATACCAGCCTAGAAGTCCAACCAATAACTTATGCGGCAGGAAGACATACCAGCTTTATTTCCTACTTTGTGGATTCCTAGTTCAGGTGAGAGGTTTAATATGCTGGTTTCACAATAGTTGATAAAGCTCATGTTATAAAAATGCTAATTAAATACACCTATTAATTGTAGGTACAAAACAAAACTTGGAGGTAGTTTTTACATACATACATACATACAACGTCATTCTGTGTGATTTGCAGCTATGACAGCGATATTAAGTTTAGGGTAACGGTATTTTCACATGTGACGCCGTGTAGCTTTTTAACAATGTGATCTACCTATGTTTCGGAGGAGTCTGCTGCTTCTGCCACCAGCACTGACGATATGTGCCATATGGTGCTCCGAAACTTTGCCATTATTTCCACTTCTACTACTGGGTCATATCCCAAAAGGCCAATAATTAATTTTAGTCTGGTTTCTTCTACATTCACAACCTTATCCGGATACATGTCTTTCTCCCACTTACTCAATAGGAAATATTCAAACTACTGAAAAACATGCAGCAAGACCACACGAAAGGAGGCGTCATTAGACCCATGTCACTCGATACTCTTTATTTCTTGCTCAGTATGACCTACTGTATTTACTCATTTTAGGTGTAAGGGGTTATTCTTTCACCTGATCAAAATCACGGACACATACACACACACACCTTAGGACTCCTCTGAACTAGGGATCGGTTCGTTTCAAATACCTTTACCAGACAACAAACAACATTCACAACAGACAGACATCCATGTCCCCGTCGGGATTCGAACCGACAATTCTAGAAAGCGAGCGTCCACAAACCTACACCTTAGACAGCTCGACCACCGGGATCGGCTAACTCGGCTCAGAGAACATAAATCTTAGTAATTCAGAATAAGACTCTGTAATGTTACATAAATTATAAATTTTCCAAGGAGATCTGGAGAGCAATTATATAATTCGTTTCCTTGAAATTCTTCAATAACAAGTGAGGTTAGCTGGAACGATAAATACATAAGTATATGTATTTTATTAGCATACCAACGAATGCACATACATAAAATTTCACATTGAAACACTTAAAAATCGCTCCAACATATTTCGATCCTAATATCATCTTCAGGGAGCTACACTATTCCTTGCTAAAGTCACATTTTTAAAAACATTCACTGATTACTTTCATTATATTAACAGGGTGCTGTGGCAGCATGTCGTATTGTGTAAGATTACGTTGCTGAGAATGCGCCTGACTATGGGTGTGCGTCGTGTGTTATGTTGCGTGAGACTGCAGTCTCACGCAACATAACACACGACGCACACCCATAGTCAGGCGCATTCTCAGCAACGTAATCTTACACAATACGACATGCTGCCACAGCACCCTGTTAATATAATGAAAGTAATCAGTGAATGTTTTTAAAAATGTGACTTTAGCAAGGAATAGTGTAGCTCCCTGAAGATGATATTAGGATCGAAATATGTTGGAGCGATTTTTAAGTGTTTCAATGTGAAATTTTATGTATGTGCATTCGTTGGTATGCTAATAAAATACATATACTTATGTATTTATCGTTCCAGCTAACCTCACTTGTTATTGAAGAATTTCAAGGAAACGAATTATATAATTGCTCTCCAGATCTCCTTGGAAAATTTATAATTTATGTAACATTACAGAGTCTTATTCTGAATTACTAAGATTTATGTTCTCTGAGCCGAGTTAGCCGATCCCGGTGGTCGAGCTGTCTAAGGTGTAGGTTTGTGGACGCTCGCTTTCTAGAATTGTCGGTTCGAATCCCGACGGGGACATGGATGTCTGTCTGTTGTGAATGTTGTTTGTTGTCTGGTAAAGGTATTTGAAACGAACCGATCCCTAGTTCAGAGGAGTCCTAAGGTGTGTGTGTGTATGTGTCCGTGATTTTGATCAGGTGAAAGAATAACCCCTTACACCTAAAATGAGTAAATACAGTAGGTCATACTGAGCAAGAAATAAAGAGTATCGAGTGACATGGGTCTAATGACGCCTCCTTTCGTGTGGTCTTGCTGCATGTTTTTCAGTAGTTTGAATATTTCCTATTGAGTAAGTGGGAGAAAGACATGTATCCGGATAAGGTTGTGAATGTAGAAGAAACCAGACTAAAATTAATTATTGGCCTTTTGGGATATGACCCAGTAGTAGAAGTGGAAATAATGGCAAAGTTTCGGAGCACCATATGGCACATATCGTCAGTGCTGGTGGCAGAAGCAGCAGACTCCTCCGAAACATAGGTAGATCACATTGTTAAAAAGCTACACGGCGTCACATGTGAAAATACCGTTACCCTAAACTTAATATCGCTGTCATAGCTGCAAATCACACAGAATGACGTTGTATGTATGTATGTATGTAAAAACTACCTCCAAGTTTTGTTTTGTACCTACAATTAATAGGTGTATTTAATTAGCATTTTTATAACATGAGCTTTATCAACTATTGTGAAACCAGCATATTAAACCTCTCACCTGAACTAGGAATCCACAAAGTAGGAAATAAAGCTGGTATGTCTTCCTGCCGCATAAGTTATTGGTTGGACTTCTAGGCTGGTATCTTTTAAAAGGAACGTTTCCTGTGAAGTTCGTGCAGGCCATGTAAACTAGGCATACATAAATTAAGAGCCAAACACTCAAAATGGAACCTATTTTTCTTATTTCATAGTCTAATAGTGTGGCTCTTCTTCCACTTGTTGAGACACAACCAAAGTTTCCGCCCTTTACCCTGTTCGTTCCGCAGTTTTCTCCAGATATTTATGACTGTCGTGTAATTGTTCCCTTCCGTTAACCCTTGCCGTGTCACACCCGCAGGGAAAAGACTATGGACGGAACCTGTAACAAGTTCACAAAACTGTGAGAGAGCTCGCTGCAGAGTGATTCCATGTAGGCTCTCAGGCGAACTACTCTGCATCTGAGTCTTCTTTATAGCACCAATAACGCAGAATTGCCACCTCTTTCCTATACGTAGCTGGCCATTACGTGCACAACTGGGTGGTGGGTAAGAACAACTTACAGCACCTCGTTTCAAAGCGGTCTGTAGCAGCGGTGGGTGGGTTTCCTACACTGGGAAATGGCCTGTCCAACCTAAAATATTCCTGACGGAATATGAAGTTCAGGTATAACAGCGCCGATGTAAACGGCAGGTTACCTCCATGTTTAAACAAGCAGCACACTACTAAAGTGTACGGTGCATGTGAGGTGTGGATACACTTATTCTGAACTTCGGCAGTAGCTGGAGACAAATGGTAAACGTTTGTTACTCAGTTAATATGAAGTTACGAGGAAACAAAACCGCTTTGGAAATTTGACAGAAGCCATCCCGTTGTGCAATAACAATTGTATAATATATTATATACCGTCATTACACAACAATATCAGTAGAGTAATATAATGTATGCAATAGGTTACACTATGGCAGTGTAACCTATTGCATACATTATATCACTATATTGATGTTGTTTTGTGCTGACGGTATATAATATATTATACAATTGTTACTGCACAACGGGATGGTTTCTGTCAAATTCATAGCCAGTCAAGCACGTTCCATCTATCAATATAAAAACTTAAAGGTTGAGGTACCGAAATGCTGCGCTGATATCTTCTTTAACCGACAATGCCTCACCAAGAAAATCATTCCGAATTACGCCAATATAAAGGTACCGGTCACATCCCAGCTTCACGTATAACACAAAACAAAATTCACACGATTCTCCTCAGAGAAGAAATTAAGTTTCTGTACAGGAAAAAGGGCCATAGTGTAACCTATTGCTTACATTATATTACTATATTGATGTTGTTGTGTACTGACGGTATATAATATATTACACGCTTTGGAAATATTAATACTTTTGTTCCATCCCGAAATCTCACCCGGACTGGTCTATCACCCATCCAGTTCTTAGTCACTACACTGACTAAGCACTCAGGCTTCCAATATAAATAGTGACGTTACGAGAAGTACAGCAGGAACTTAGGTTTGTATCTTTCAGTGTACTATATTAGAATCTGCATGATACGAAAAAAGAAAAGTAAGATATTAGATTTAGTGACCGAAGTGGCAGAGAAATGTAAGCTAATCCCTAGCTTTACGAACTTAATTCATTCCACAGCACTGCTTATTAGACCAAAACTCTAAAAACGGAAATTAATTTTCCACTAATTTCAAAGTTATAAATTTTAATTGGCTTCAGAATTCAAAATCTTTCCCTCGCACATATTAATTTTACCTCAGTACAAAACGGAAAGAAATCCAAGTAAGGAAAGGTGAGAGTAATATCAGTTACTGGTGTACATTGAATAAATTTTGAAGCCATTAATCTCTACTCACGTCACTAAAGTTTCTTGGAAAATGAATAAAATTTAGGTACCATCAATATTACAAATATGATACCGTTACACAAAAGTTCCTTAAGATTTAATCAATGATAGACGACTAACCGAGAGAAGAGTGAAAATTGCAATTAAGCTACGAAATCAACGAGTGACGCTGCGATATTTCTGCTGTACTTGATGCCGCAAAGGGATATAGTGACGTTCAGGGCTTTCAATGAAATTCTAGAATCGACGCCAGTCGAGATGTGGCATCAAAAACAACGATTGGTTGGAGAGAGGAAAGAGTTCATATAAGAGAAAATTGGCTCGCAAATTGAAATAAGTTTTTAATTGGCTCATTTCTATAAGAGGAAACTTATAAACGGATTGCGCATGTACCGGGGTATTACTATACCTTGCACCTCCCAAATATAAAGCGGGCGTAAAATACATGTAAGCTACAGTACATTATTGCCAGCCGCTATTCGGATTTGTATTCTAATATGGCAGTGTGCAAAACAGTATTGAAATGACCTTTGAGGCTAGTAACAAAACCCCTGACATCACCCTTTGTAGATTGCACCGTATAACAGCTTCGCTTGAGGCATTTTAGTCACCTTTTCTATTTAGCAGAGAACACAACACCAGATATTGAATTATAACTTCTGACAGTAACACCAATCCTACCAAATTATTCTCCACAAAAGCTAATTTATTATTTCGGTCGCCATATTTTAATGACAATGGAAAGTCGCCTATGAAATCAGGTTTCAATTAAGTGTAATTTAATAAAGTTACCTTCGTCATCTCTCAGCGACAAAACAACTGCAAAATTAATTAAGCCGCACCGTGTGGCGGGCCGCAGCCATTCATAACGACACAGACATGTATAAGAAAGCTTTAATTTGCTGAAGCTTCACTTGCACCTGGTTAACTGCATTGTTGGACGTAGTTTTGTCTCTGTAAATATGTCGGCATTTCTGAACGAAATGAAAGATAGCTTGCATTCGGAAAATGAACGCTACAATTCAGTTCAGAATATTAGGACTACGATATTCTGGGATGTGACGCCGTGCTTTTTGGTAAAATACATAGGTACCAACGATATATATATATATATATATAAATTCCCTGTGGTCGCTGAACATGAAAATGATACAGTGACCAACAACGGTCTTTTATTTACTTATTATATGACTTGTAAGTGACCTAGGCCTTCCGTCGCAAATTAGAACATTTGTCAGTCAACAGTGAAACTTATTAAACCCTGCTAAAATTATTTCGTTATTTTTTCCCATGGCGTAACAACCTCTAGTGGTCCAGGGCCTTTTCTTTCTGGAGGCTTCACGATCACACTCATTCCCGCCGTACTCCGTAGGACTCCTTTCGACGAGTGATCACCCTGACGCGGAGACCTCTACCTGACAACATACAACACTCAAAAGAGACAGACACTTATGCCCAAGGCTGTATTCGAACCCGCAGTCCCAACAAATGAGCGGCTGCAGACCCACACCTTAGACCGCGCTGTTACTGGTCAGTTAAAATTTACAGGAAATCCGCCGCTCTTTTGGTTTGAGGGCCATAAAAATTGTACAAATACATGCCGTGAGCAATGGAAAATTTTTTAATGTTAAACATTTTGATGTGTAAAACAAACACTGCACCTTAAAGAACAAAAGCCCTTAATACCGTGGAGTAGAGAACTTCGTGAGAAAATAACAGTAGCTGACGTAATTAAGAAATTATCATCCTTCGTGAAACCCGAAGAACATCGCTGGTAACAATAGACTCCACTGCTCTACAGACTGACCCAAATGAATCCGGTCTGCTTTCTCCCATCCGATTCTATGCGACCAGGTGCAGTACTAGCCTAATTTATTCATTCAGGTATTCCAAATAGTCGTTTTCTTTAAGTTTAACCAACTAAAATATTTGCATTTCTCCCATCTTTTCCATGCAAACGTTAAGCCTTAAAAATCTCATCTTTCTTGATTTCATTTGATTTGATATTTTGATATATTTTTAAGTCACTGATTATGAAGCTTATAAATACACATAATTGTCCTCCCTGCAGTTACTTTCTCCCTTCTGGATTCGAATACTGTCATCCGGGCACTACTCTTCCCGCCAGCTTCAGGGTAACGTTTACATCAGAGCACATGTAAACATGTGAGACGCTGAAATGTACGTATAACCTTCTGGCCATGCAGGTGCTTTCATGTTCTCCTGTCATTTAAGTATTAATGAGTTCTTCTGACATTTATGTTGACTGAAGCTGCTTTAGGACAGGATTCCTTATGCTTTATTTTCCGTTCGTTTTGCCGTTCCGTTTATAATTCAACATTTATCTTCAGTATCATCGACAGCGATGGATGACTTTAGACTGTTATTGAAAGGTTGAGTAGCACAGTCACAGCCTCAGGCCGATGGCTACTTGCCTTGTTCGACACGATCAGTATCTGCCACTATACAACATAGAACGTTATGGTGATAGACAAGAGAGGAATTGTAAAGGATTCTAAGGTAGCAGCCCTGGGCAAATTTTGTTAGTACCCCAAACTTTAACTACACGGACTGAAGTATTTCACAGAAGTCTTCAATCCGGATAACCAGATTCTATTAAAGAACCTAGGCTGTACCGTACACGGACCTATTTTATGTCCATGTTGCCTAAACGTACAGAGTTTCTGCTAGCAAATCAATCATAGATGCATGTGGGATGTAGAGTGTATAGTTGGCAGGCAGATCGTCATTCAGACATACACCCTGTTGGTCATCTAGTGTGATCATGTGCCTGGAGATTTGATCCTCAGAATTCCAGTTGTAACATAGACATGCCGAGCGTTTGTTTCTAACCTGCCGACCTGCAGCTCGGGTTGTATTGAATAGAACGGCTTGGTTGCCTCGTGTAACTGGATACTTCTCAGTGTACACGCAAGTCCACTGACGATTTTCGGAATTCCGACGAGAATACAAAAACGCTAGCGATAGGGATATTACACGTGGCACAAATTCGTTTAAAACGTGACGCCTTTGTACTATCGAGAAGGAAATCAATGCCATCAGAAATAGTTTAGCCGTCAAAAGGTTGCCGTAAACATCACCTGTGATTTTTACGTAACATGTTTATCGCTTTGATGACTTTCTTTGGGAAAGTGTTTACAATCAGCTTGACACTGCGGACTAAGCTCTCTTCAGTGTACGGATTATTACTATCTCTCACATTTTTGGTTCAGTGCGGTCTGAAATGGCTAATATTTAATATTTCAATCACAAATAATATGTTATTTTATGACAACTTCCGGTTGTTATTGCTTAAATATTGACCCTCGATTTTGAACTGCGCTATTTTTCCACATATAGAGATTCCAGCAGTAATTTTCTTTTTTGGATAAATACAGAATTTTTAAAAGAAATATCAGAACATTTCTGTATGATGTCAGTGTGAGTTTTTGGCACTTGGACACATAGAAAATATATTTAAAAATACTTTGAAAGTCTGAAATACGGCACGGCAGAAGGACGGGAAGGATTATTTGGCCCGAATCTGTAAAAAGTGGAGAAGTACTACATAGTGCCAAGGACGAAAGGAGTGTCCCACATACGGAAAAAGGAATGAAGGCAAACAGGAATGATCACACGCTGCGTAGGAACTGCCTTCTAAATGTGTGATTTAGGGAAAGAAAGAAGGAATTTGCTTTGGAAGAGGCTATGAACCTCTCGCAGACAGAATCCGTCTTTAGTGACTAAAATCCCTGCATACTGGTGTCGGACTTACGGTATTAGAGCTTTAAACCATCGAGTTTTCATTCTTCTATTTCTCAGCCAATCCCGAAAATACTTGCGATCTACAGATCTATTTTTGCATCACCTTTCTCGAACCTTTGATTCAAAGATTATACCTTTAAAAGCATGACTTATGAGCAAAGCAATGGAGACAGTCTTACTCATGAACAGCGTATAATTCTACACTTGAAATATCGAATGTGTAAATACTTGAATGTTTGCATTTCAAGGCTTAGTTGTCTTTCTAAGCGTCTTCTTCTTATATCTTAATATATTTTGTACTTAAATGAATATTTTATTATCTTTTGTGAGAAGGGGGCATATAGGAGTTTCTTCTGAAAAAAATTGTTATTTTCCCCAGTAGTACCTATTTCCTTGAGACCAAGAGGCCATACATTTTAAGAGGCACCTTTGATTTAACAATAGGCTTCAAGAAGAATTCTATAGGTTGTAAGACACACCCTTAATGTATTAATAGGTTTTCAGGAAAATTTTACGATTAATATAGTAGGATTTGTCAATATGCAGTCATAAACAAAAAATTAAAACAAAAAAAACATAACATGAAACAAAAAAACTAAAAATTTAAATAATGCTAATTTATCTTTTCACTGTCTCCTTTACGTGAGCATCCAATCTCACACTCCGAGTCTAAGAAGTGTTCTAAACGGCTGTCCAAATCAGAGTATCCCCATACCGTGCCACATACACAAAGACTTTTATGTTTAATACCACATCAAACAAAACATTTACGAAGACATTTGAAAGAACATTTGTCTATGTTATTTGACGTTTGAAGTTCGTGTAAAGACTAAAATACACCCACGTGTACATCAGCCGTTTCAACGGCTAAGTGAGAAGGTAACCAATTGTATACGATGCCAAATATACCCATTTTAATTCAAATTTACGAGTACTGTATGTGAGACGTGACAATGAAAGTGGGAGTAACAATATAAGCCGGTCGTTGTGGTTTTGTATTGTTTCGTTTATGCATGTTTATTCTTCTTATGTTTTTGTTTAATTTTGTAAGTTATGTCTTTTTATTGTTATGCTTATGTATTCTTATTATGTACGTTCTGTTATGTATATTCTGTTTTCATCTTGCCAACTGGCACTCTTCAGCTACCCTGACTGAGGGTTTTCCGTGCCTTTTTCTGAGTTGTAAAACAAATGCCAGTGTATAATTCGCAAAGACGGGGGACGGTCCGCAACCTCTTCCCAAATTAACTGTGTTGTTCTGTATATTGTTTGTGTGTAAATGTGTACTGTACTACTGCCACCGGGTGTCAACCCAATTGCAGTTAACAAATATATCTATATCCATATTCGTGTTTTCAGTTTACAGTGACAGTGAATGTTAAACCCACAAACATTGCCTGACGCAAGTCGGAATTGACTATACAGAATGTCAAATATGTGTATATAAAAGTGAGTCCAGTTTCAATCCAAATTCCAACACACTGGAATCTGGTCGGCCGCCGTATGACCGTCCTGCTGCCAGCGTTGTGGCCCAGCAGTATTTTTCCTCCACCGTTGTCTCATTGCCCTTCCATTCCCGCAAAGAAAAACTTGGAGGATTTTCAAAAAATGTTATTTTTTCAATTTTTGTAAGTTATTAAATTTGTGTAATTCTGAAATTGCGTACGTCACGAGTGTGTGTTGGGATTTTTCAATCTCTAAGCCCCTGTAAGTGCTTTATGTTGTGTACTGTAAACGGAAGGATATTTTTCACGTTAGAAGTACATCGAAATACTTTCAGAGTCAGCTTCATTTTGGCTACTCAATGACTGGTGTTGGGGGCGTGAAGAGTTTGTTGGAGTGTTAATCACAAAACGTAATTCGATAACGTGTATTTATCCGACCAAACACAACCATATATATCTAGTAAATTAGTCTTTTATTATACACTGCAGCATGTTTCGGCTGTCCAGTTTAGCGTTCATCAGGCAGGTGCCGACTACACCAAGAGAATATACCCGATTATGGCTGATCTGGACTGCCGAAACATGTTGTAGTGTATAATGAAAGACTAAAGCAGTAGATCTGTATGGTTGTGTTTGGTCGGATAATCAACACCTTATTTATGAGAAATACACAACGGTACGGTGTGACCCAAGATAAAATATAATCATGTACACGAATTCTTAAGCTCCATCAGATGCCTCACTCAGATCTGAGAAATTTCAGAAAATGAAAACTAACATCTTATAGTCGATAAAATACGGTGTTCATTAAAGTGCTTTATAGATGTTAATCATGTCTCTGTTTACACGTTTTGGTCCACTATAGACCTATAATCAACTGTCAAATGAGAACTTTTAAAAAAGATAAACATGCTTACAAAACATAGAGTTCTTATGTTTTTATGAGATTTCAAAAATTACGGAAAATTAATATATTTCCTTATTGTGTCAACTAGTATCTAGTATTTATATAAAACCTTATATTTAAAAAATAATATGTATAAAATATAACGTTAATGTTTTCTGTAATTATCAGACCAATACAGCAGCACAAATGTTCTAGAAGTCATTTATTTCTTATATACGTGACGTTTCAGACGCAATTTCGGCCATCATCAGGCGTTATTACAAAAATATAAAAGGTAAAACGGATACTGAAGGTTATATGGTTTGGTGCTGTAATTCTTACCTTAAATTCAAAATTGTGTTCAAAATTTCTTGACGTTGAGGTTTTTTTTTTCAGGTTTCTAGTTTCTGTTGTAAGGTTACGTGACAAAGGCTGAGTTTACGGCCTGATGAGAGTACAAGTAGTGGACCGAAGTATTTTGCTGTGAGTGGTTGTGTTAGACGAAAAGCATGTGTGTTTATCTATATTGATATTTAAACACACCCAAATAAAAACCACCAAACTGGCTCTACTTTGTAATGTGTTTTTATCCGTACTACTAAGAGGCAGTTCCAGCTACGTACTCAACGTAACACATCAACTATTGATCAGCGTAGTAAAGAAAGTCACGAAAACGTAAACAGCGTCACGTTCCGGAAGCAATTAGTTCTGATACATTCGTGAGTATTTTGTATCATACCGAATGATTATGTGTGAGGGGCTACCTTCTGCACTCTTTTACCTTGAAGATGAATGAAGTAGTTTTCTCGGAAACGCTGATATCTCTCAACCAAAAAACGAGGCCTCACATACCAAAAATCCATTCTTGTTTAGCCCTTAATTTTAATTTGTTAGACAAAAGAAACGCAACCCTGTATGACTTTACATTTTAGGTTCTCTTTGTTAGGTATCTTGCTTAGAGTCACTAAAGTTTTGGTTTATTTTCTTTATTTTATTCTATAATATGTACGAAATATTTTTCTATGGTACGAAAAAAGCCAGTGAAAATGTCGAAAAGTTTGCTAGTAAAGTCATAGGCGTGTTATCATAACACGAATAAGTAATTTCATTATTTCAGTACAGTTTGTTTAAGAAAGACTGAGGAAAAGAACGTTTGCTTTTTAGTTACCCTGTAGGAAATCTTTTGAAATTTAATCTTTCAGAAACTTATGTAATTAATATTTCATGCAACATAACGTCTCTACTAGAGTAATGCCAAATTACCTTCAAGAGCTGGTAGGTCCTGTTCCAAAAACAAGTCTCTGGTAATCGAGAAATGGATTCATAAATGTTTCAACACCGTTGGAAGAAGTGACATACAAATGTTTGTATACACGGTGATACATGACTTGTGGACATTACAGAAGGAACTACTTCCTAGGTCTTTACGATCAAAAAAGTTAATAACAATATGGGTCCTATTCTCAATGGTTACGAAGATATGGTGTTTTTTAATTTCGTCAGAGCCCTCCTACGAAAGGCGCATCGCAAGTCGCCATACGCATCCTTGTACCAGCTGGAACAGGAAGTCAGCAACTGGCAAATCGCAACTCGCGCTTATTCACAACTGAGCGGCAGAGTGGGTTGCGGCCGGCGGTGGCATAATTCGAAAATCTTCTTACACCACAGGTCGTTGTAAACTGAAGTAAATGTCATGAAGTTAAGTTAAATTTATATTTTAAATTTATCAAATATTATACTTATTTATTGTTTATTCCATGTATTTTGAATAACCCTTAACCTCTCTACTAAGTTTGAAGCGGGCATAACTCTGTGTACTTCCAAAATCGGACACATGTTTATATGAACTTTTTTGATCACAAAAACCAAGGAAATAATCTCCTCCAGTAATGCCGATAAGTCATAAATAACCCTTTATATATCACCCTCGTCATCTGACGAAAGGTTAGCATAAAAGTTGCCGCTATTTTCTACAATCTCAAGCGTAGAGCTAACTTTCGGATGAACCCAGAGTTATTAACAGAACGCAGCCTGTAACTTTAAATTTGCATTAGATCTGTGCTCCTCTGCGCAGTAAGCGGAGTGGAGAGCAATGTCTGTGCAAACGTGGGGCTATAAACTGATTAGTCCTACTAATTGCCCATAATCTTGGAGTGGTTAGGGTTGTATTAATCGAATTCTGAAGACGTGTGTTACAGCCTCAGATGTCGCCCCAGGTTTATTGCATACGTACTGTATGCTGCTGTATGTTTGTACAGTGTTTATTACGAAATTGTGGAACTACAGTTTCAAATTGGAATTTAACTTCTGTTTAACTTTCGAAACCTGAAAAGTAAAGGTTCTTTTCTGTCCAGTCCTCCCCGATTTCCGAAGTTCTCAGGCTTCGTCCACTTGTCCTTGTAAGAAAGTCATCTAGATGAAGATAATTACAAAACAGCACACAAATTCAGGGCGACAAATCGCCTTGGAAACTCAATTTTTTACGGTGGTGACTAATATTTTCGGATGCTCAGAACGGAACTAGTTTCATATCAACCTTCTCGAGTATAAAACTTTGAGGTGACTCCTAGAAGTTTTGTGTACCCCTTGTGTAGAACATTTTTGACATACTGAGATGGGAAAACAAAATACTTGCGAAAATACCCGTCCCATAATCTCGTTTTCCCCCCACAAACGTCACATGGACCGGCTCGGTACCGAACCTGTGTCTCCACTTGACAGCTCGACGATTAACCGCCTAAGGGATGCCAAGGCTTTGGAGCTAGAAATTCTTCTAAATAATACTTCAAAACTCATTTCCAACCCTGTAGAAAACATTCCGAAATCCCATTACCTATACTGAACACTTAATATTACGAGAGTTGAAGGCTTTTATTTCGTATGACTGATATGCCATTGTGTCTTGCAGGTAATTATTGACTAATAAGAACACAGAGGGAGCGCAGTGGTTAAGGTGCTGTGTTACAAATCGGAAGGTCGCTGGTTCGATCCCAGCTGGTGTCAGTGGAATTTTTCATTGACATAATCCTTCCGATCGCACTATGACCCTGGGGTCGACCCAGCCTCTAACAGCAATGAGTACCAGAAGCATTTCCTGGGGGTAAAGGCGGCCGGTGCGTAAGGCTGACAACCTTACCACCATCCTGTGCCGTTGACATGAAATCTGGGAGCCTTAACTTCCTGGAACCCTCTGGGCCACTCTCGGCCTATAATGGGACTGCTTTATTTTACCTTTTAAGAACACAGTAAAACACAATTGTTATTTAATGTAATTTATAAAATATGAAGTAAGACACTTTTGTTTAATGTTTTATGTAGATACTGGTAATACTGCCATACTGTTGTAAGGAAGACATTGCTTTACAGTAAGTTATTCTGGTGAATGGTTGTGTTTTATTAACTAATAACTGTTTATTTTCCATGAATTCACAAATCCCATTACTCCTGCCAAGCACGCAATCAATTGATGCCTAATCCTATGCTTTAGTGCTCCAAATTTTTCCCATAACATAAACTGTATTTCCCATGTACCCTGGACAAGAAAGGTTAGGAGTTTGTAATCTGAAGACCTAGGAATCATGAAACAGGTCTACCATCTACCACTAAACACCTGAAACAAATGTGCCTTTGGGCAGGTTGAACATTGTTACTAAGAGAAAAAGGTGAAGTATCCAGCTGAACGAACGTCAACTTTCTCCTATTCCAGCTGTGTAGAAATGAAATTTTCTGGCATGCCGTCACAGGAAATGCGCGCTGTTATGATAGACTCAGAAGAAACGGAAGGAAGGAGTTTGGGTACAGAGAGATTGTCATCGTTCCTACGTCCGTCGTTTTAGAAGATTCGTCAAACTTTGATAAAGAGAATTCTCGGTGTTCGCCTTTGCTTTATTTCATATCTGTGCAGTTAGGTGTCGTGGTTTCGAAAGTGCGAGTATAAGGTTTTGAAACAAGGAAAACCTTTCGTGTGCATTCTGTATTTGGGGAGCTTTGGTATCGGTTAGGCACACTTACTTACTTACTTACTTACTTACTCCATGGAGCAGAGTCCTTCTTGAGAAACTAACCAGTTCTCAGCTATTCAAGAAATTCCCCGTATTTTATGGAACCAGAAGGTTCATTACCGCATTTACAACAGCTCGCCACCTTTCCCTGTCCTGAGCCAAATCAATCCAGTCCATGCCCCTCTTCTCACTTCCTTAAGATACATTTTAATTTTATCTTCCCATATAAGCCTGGGTCTTCCAAGTGGTCTCTTTCCCTCAGGTCTCCCAACCAAAACCCTGTAGGCATCTCTCCTCTCCCCAATCATGTCACATGCCCCACATATCTCAAGCTTCTCGATTTGATCACCCGAAAAATATTCGGTGAGGAGGAGTACAGATCATTAAGCTCCTCATTATGTAGTTTTCTCCACTCCCCGTTTACCTCATCCACTAGGCATAATTTCTTGTTTACACCCAGTGTACCTATTGCTCTACATTTCAGTAAACACCTGTCTTTGCAACGTAATACCTGATATGTTATACGGCGTGTTTAGTGAACATTCATGAAATACATACCTCGTAGTTCCGATTTCTTTCCCTTTTGCTGAGGTAAGGAACAGCAACTGAGGTTGTGGTCTTCGTGGTTTTGACGCTGTGGTTTCCGGATTTGCGTCTCTGTGGCCTTTAGGGTTGTAACCCTGTGGTCTTCAGAGTTGTGACCCTGTGGCTTTCAGGGTTGCGTCGTTGTGTACTTTCCCGCCGGGGAGTGAAGATTCGGACAGATGAACTTGCTATAGCTTCTGTGCATAAGTAGGTTACCTTTGTCGAACGTTATGCAGGCAGCTTGTTGAGATGATGCATAGGAACTGGCAAGACGACAGAGACGTGGGGATTATAATTAGTTGTGTTTCTGTAACAGAAGATGGCTCTGTGGTAGCCGAAATACCGCCTCCTGCGATATTCAAACCTCATTTGATCCACACAGTACATTATGTGTTTCACGTGGTTTCAAAGTAAATAACTTTTACTTCCTTAAGCAACAGTAACAGATTGGCCTCTGTAATGGCGACGCATTCTGTTCACTGTGAGGTAATGATAGGATACTTACATAGCACTTAAATATATTTTGATCTTCAAATTTATATGAGTAATATATATTATGCACTCAGGAAAAATGTATTGTGTTATTTTATGATGCTATGTCAACCGGCGGACTAAGTTTGATATTCTGTATACCTAAATTTGGAAGTAAATTGATCTTTTTTAATCACTCTGCAGGAGAAACTCAGAAGACAATGAAGACAAGGTCAATGAAGTTTACAGGATCCGGCAAGAATCTGAACTGGTTACGTCCTTGTAGGAAGTGGGAAAAGTAGATATGTAGCAGTGGCTGTTTCTACTGTACATTATTATTTTTAGCCCTGCCAAGTAGCAGATGATAAATTCAAATCTTGATTTTGATATTCAAACATCAGGGTCTGCGACAAATATACGGTCCCTCAAAATGAGCATGTAGGCTCAAACATGTCAGTGTAATTGAGTGATTTTTGAGTTGTATTGGGTGGTACTTGGTTAAGTATTAAAATCGTGGGTAATAAGTTTATACTTAGCAGCAGGATCTTAGTTTATAAATACAAAAATCTTTTTTTTTGGTTTTATTAAATTTATTCACAGATGTGAAATGTACATATGTTTGTATTAAGGTAGACAACCCCGAAAATAGCAGAATGCTACTGAAACGTGAAGAATCATAAAGACTTTTACGGATAAATCCATAAGATAGTTTTATAAAGTTTAATTTATAAAAGAAATACACAATAGCAATAGTGTTTTGTAAAATATTTGAATTATTGATACTGATGTTTAAAGTTGAAATAAGCGGCAGAGTGTTTGAATTAAGCGTTATAATTTGAGATGATACCGGAGAACAAGTCCATAAAAATACAAGAATCAATTCGTGTATAATAATTTAACCAAGATGTAAACCCTGTTGGCACTTGCAATAAATATTTGAACAGGCCTTCCGATTGAAGCATTCAGGTCACTGTGCAATCAGTAGAGGGTTTTCACAGTGGTTTTGTTCTGTATCAGATGGCTTTCACCTAGGTTCTGCCACTGCGAACACACTGGTTGTGGAATCGGCTTGGTTCTCATGCGATCAATATATATAGCTTTTTCTCTGTTTTCCACCCTCTCGGCGTCTCTCCATTCCTCGTAATTTCTCTCTTTCTCTCTCTTTTTGTATATAAAATCCACATGTGCTGATTAAAGAGACGGTCGCCACAAAAAATTTAGTTTATTAACATACCTTACGCGCCTATCTCTGTCCAACCATTTTACAAATCTCACTAGTAAAATTATATGTGCAGGAAGAACGAGGTAAAAATCCGAGAAGAATTAATCTAAATACTACCTTTCATTACATTACTATTTAATACAACCTAATTTTATCATATTTTACCTGTAGCTTTTTGTGGGTGCTAGCAAGTTCTTTCTAATCATAAGGGGAAAAAAATAGAAATATCCCTGTGTAATCAGTCACCACATCATGAAAATATGTGGGCAACTGACTGTTTAGTTCAACACATTCTTAACTTCAGTATTAGATAAAGACTTAAATGCCAACGTTACACTCCTGCAGCTTTGGCGCTGTTACCGGTTGTGTAGGTCAGATGGACTCAAAACTTTCCACAGTACTAAAAAGATAAAAATTGTATCTCTGACAGAAATAATACTTATTTGCCGTTATATCAACGTGAATACGTATATGAAAATGCTAAGGAGATTATGAGTGCGTACATAAGGAAGTGGGCTTCACAGGTGCTTGAAGATGGAGGGCTAGAGGTAATTCTGTAATTTGTAATTTGTTTTTAAAAACAGTTTGTATAAGAAACAATTATGTGGATCAGGCACATATAATGCGTGGTGTAAAGTATAAGATATACAACATTTTGTAGAGAAATATAAAGAAGAAAATATGTCACCTAAAGTATCCAGAAATATAGGGGGAAGACATGACTATAATATCGAATAGGAATAAGGAGTGCATTGAAAACACTGGATTATGACGTACTCCAGTAGTATGTTTCTCTGATCTACTGGCTTTAAAAAATCGGATTTTTTTGACTGCTGCTTGGATATAGAAACTTCATAAACAAGGCCTGTACCAGTGCCGGATTCAAGCAGGCTAGGACTCTGGCATTTATAGGCCTATTCTTAGATGCACTCTTATAGTTTCTTTGCTGTGGGCACAGGCTGGTAGAGTATAAACTTGTGAATGTACTGAAGCCGCCCGTTCCAGATTCGAACCCGGGAACAGCTTTCCCTGAGATGTAACCGTTTTATTTAAAATCCATATATAATTTTTTACGGTCTGCGTCGGCAAGTGAACTTTTGTTCTGCTCACTCTGCTAATTCCGGCCTTGGGCTCTCCGCGTAGCAATTTTTTTTCAGGTGTGCGGTGTTCGTATTCCAGAACGGATGTCAGGTGGCCAACAGAGTAACTGACATT
>Ga0123354_10000893_pt1 | contig 33312 bp, 27 predicted proteins | sample TergutLab28metaG_2_FD_97872 | JGI IMG/M metagenome (GOLD analysis project Ga0123354, IMG submission 97872) | Labiotermes labralis P4 segment gut microbial communities from Petit-Saut dam, French Guiana - Lab288 P4 | ecosystem: Host-associated > Arthropoda: Insects > Digestive system > Gut ... | reverse complement strand
GGAGAAGTGTGTGGAGTCCCAAGGGAACTACTTTGAGGGTGATTAGGTGTCCAACGCTCCAAGTAAGCCAGTTTCTTTTTCCCGGCCAAAGGTCGGATACTTTTCTAACAGACCTCGTATACATGTTTTACTCATTCTTAAAAATATAATTAAACACGTGTTCTGGTGTAGGACAAATTTTGTGTAATAATTTCTGCAGAATTTTGAATTCTTATTTTGGTAGCAACTGCAATGGTCTATGTGACACAGTCCATGCCACTCCTAACTCAGGGTCACACTGTACTGGCTTAGTGCTGTGTGCAAAACGTGGGACCACAGCATTTTCCTTTGTTTAGTAGTTAGTTCCGAGAGGGAATTAAGACAAGCAGGGCCCATCGCTGTGTTGCTCTCACGCATAACAAAGGGTTATGTGTTTTTAGGCAATTCTATGTAACAAGTTAAATGTGAATAGTTCAAAGGAGGACTCCATGTCATCTAGACATGCCAAGGCTGCATAGGGCAGTAATTGTTAACAAGTTCCACAAAGGGGCTCAGACAAGTAACACGTTAGCAGTGTTTGTAATATTTCAACCACAAGGGTTTATTATTAAAATAATTACAAGAATTCAAATTAATATTTCAAGTGATTGTCAATTATTTAATGAGAACTATGTAAACATGCAGGTTGTGTTGTACAGATTCCACAGAGAATACAATTGTGTATTGTGTGTGAAACATAAGTGAAGTGCATATAACAGTTTTGAGATAGTTAGGAATGCAATTAAGTGCTACCTATTAAACAGTGATGAAATTCAGAGAATTACAAGGCAATCAAATGGCAATTATTGTTTCAAATAATATTCAAAACAGTGAATTTAATTGTGCAACCATCAGAATTAGTTTTAATAGTGTTTTGAAATTAAAGTAGATCTTGTTTTTTAAATCAGCATTTATAAAGGTGGCAAGGATAACAAAACCTTTCCACCATCCAGTGTGTCCCCTGTGCCAGAGCAGGCTACAACACACTTGATTGTTGAAATACATAATATTTATAGTAACGGTGATTTACAGTATCCTTATTAGTTATAACATATTAATCGTAAGCTGCCTTGGTTATAATCCTCCCTTACAATATTCTAGAGTTATATATTTATGTGCTAATTACAAGCCAAAGTTTCCTTTGTTGTGTTTATGTATAATGGTGGTGTACACAACAACAACTGTGATTCATATGACCTAAAACGATCTCGTCCAGATATGCCGTGCGATGTGCATATTAATGGGTGGTGTAGTGTACTACACTACACTGCCCAGTATATGGAACAGTATGAAAATTTAAAACTTGTGTTGTAAAGTGTTTACTTACCAACAGCAATATCTGACAGAAGTATCTCCACAATATCTGAGCAAGAAACATCAGTACTATCATCTCCCTTCTCAGGCCATGCTTCTCGTGGTCTAATATCACTGTAACCTATGCTGCCTTGGTGTTGAGATCTCATAATTGCTGGGTCAGATGGTGTAATATAGAAACATACCTCCTTCTGCTCAAAACAAAAAACACACACTAAGTATATCTCTCATGTAAACTATATATCAAGTGTTACTCACTTTACATTTTAGTAACCAATTTCTGAAATCAAAAATAAAAACTGCATTATCATCAAAAACAAATCACCACAGGAGAAATTAGTCACTTCATTTGTAACTTTCTGTTAAAAACAAACCATATACATTTCAATGAATGTAATAAATTTGAAAGCTGAAGATTCAAGTCTTCTGCAATTTTACATTGTGTCTCTACACAGTCATCAAAATTTACAAGGATCTAAGCACCTTCATCTTCAACGTCAGAGTCTAAGGAGAGTTGTTCTGCTTGACCTTGAAAGATGCAAACACCACAATCCTTCAAAACATCGTAACTATTTGCCCAAAAAACACAGTGTAACATTCCAGACAAGTTGCATCTTCAACTAACTGTCAGAACCTCAACCTCAACAATCTGACAGCATTAATACTGCTCAACAACACTTCCCTTAATACATCTTCACATACTTCAAAAACCTAAGAAATTTAAGGCTTTCTGTACTTGTTATGCATCCACAATAACATTCAAAAACTTTGTCTCATATATCGTCATCACTGTTGCCCTCTCCATCATTGCCTCCACCAACACCATCTGTTATGAACTGATATGGCTAACATCCAACATGATTTCATCACTTTTAATCACCAGGAGAAGTTTTATGCCTATATAAAGATAAAGGCTTTGTGCATGCCACTAAAGTACATGGGATAGCAGAGATACAGCTCCATTCATCCTCAACCACAGCACCAGACGGCAGCCAATGGTCAGCTTCACCACCCAGCCTGTTTACCCCCATTACCACTCAGTACAAAGCCAAGTGGCCCACAGAACTAGTGCACAAGCTGGCAGATGAGCAAAGTCTCATACCCCTGCCAGTAGTCAAAACATGACTCACTCATTCTCCAGCCAGTGGTGCAGTGAATACATAACCTATGCCATGCAAGCTAACTTCAAATAAGCTACCTTCTATAAAATTCAGCAGAATGTTTTCTGCTATAAGAAACACTACATTCCTGTACCCAGTATAATCCACAGTCACATAATACATAATGCATACCGTATATCACAATATTTCCCAGTCCTTATTCCCTTATGTCAAGATAACTAATCCACTTATCAAGAGAATGAACTGGGTAGGTGACAAGACTGTCAGAAATACAAACACATTCAGCATTATTACACATGTTCTACATGTGGTATATCATTACAGCACATCATAATGCCACAACAATCCCGCACATCATACTAATTCCTATCAAAGGGAAACTGAACCTTGAACACATAGAAGTGTCTTCTGGGACATGACACTGAACTGCTGGATTAGTGGTCCCTGACATTTTGACAGAACACACTGCTTCACCTTCAAGGTTCATGGAGTACCCCATACCATTCTTGGACTGCATGGCCCTTGAAAATGATGGCACTATGGTCCTACAAACCATGGAGCACCACTAACCCACTGACATAGTGCCACATCCTAGAAGGCTCGAAAGCCCTCAAACACTGCTTTGAGAACCTAAAATCTTGCAAAGAATTAATTGCACATGTTCTTAATTACACATGAGCAACAGTGAGCTCTAGTAATAGAACCCTTTAAGGCAGCATTTGCCACCAACAAACTTTTAGTGACAAAAGAGTCAATGAATGCCACCCACAGTAAAAGTAATATTTTCCCCAAGTAGCTGGCAGGACCTTCAGTCGCCAGATTTGAGGCAGTCTTCAGCAGGCAGATTCGAGGCAGGACTTTCAGCGACCAGATTCTAGGGTGGACCTTCAGCAGCCAAATTCTAGGCAGAACCTTCAGTGACCAGATTCGAGGCAGGATCTTCAGTGGCCGGACTCTAGGCACAATCTTCAGTGACCAGACTCTAGACAGGGCCTTCAGCAGCCATATTCTAGGCAGGGCCTTCAGCAGTCAGATTCTAAGCAGGAACTTCAGTGACCAAACTCGCGGCATTATTAAGTAATTCATATGGAGAAAAATACTGTTCTACATTGTTTGCTTTATGTTGTGATTTTCAGGAATATTTCCCCAACATTAAATAAGTACATGCTGTACAGATTAAATCTAACCTGCATTATACTTTTAAATTAAATTCTACAACACACCTTCAACTGTCTGGATATATTCCATACTGCCACAAGACCATGCTGTGTTGCTGTAGCAACCAGTTCAGGTACAGATGATGTTCCAATGCATGCTACTTCCTCGCCCTGATCTCCAAACACAGTGGCAGGGGATGCGGCATATGTCACTGACAGAGGAACATTCTGAGTGTACTCACCCTTCACAAAAGGGCAAGAGGGAGAGTGCCGCTCATGCTCTGACCTGTGTGACAAAGACGTGTTACAGAAACAGCAGCATCAAAAGTATCAATACTGTGCCTACAGCATTCTGAGGTTGCCATACAACTTGCTGTGATAAATAGCTCATATAATGACTTGTACTTACATCTACATCTAGCACAATTTCTTACTGACAAGTAACAAAGTGTCCACAAGTTACAACAGTTTAACATATTTCAAATACAGAAGTCTCAAAGTATGTACCTAAGTGGGAGGGAGAAAACCATCATATACATTATACTCAATTTTCAAAACTTCAAATGCCTACTTGGCTCCAAGAACCTATATATCAAATACGACCAAAATGCAAAAGAAGAATGAATGTGTTTCTATAACATATAAACACACTTTGGAAACATAAAATATGTCACATGTATCTCAGGGAGCCAAATTCCATACAGAACAACAGTGGTTAACCTCACTTAATGAAAGAAAGAGACCGACTGAGCTGAGAGTGATCTGCACAATACCAGTAGAGTTGCAGCAGCTGTTTCACCAGTCATGTGGTCTCATTCACTGGATTCACCCAAACCAGTCAAAAATGGTCAATACAATGATATTCAAAATAGGTGTTCACATACGATGAAAATACCAAATATCAAGCCTCATAACTTCCAGACTCTTCTGTACAAACTACCAAATTCCCAGACACATGAATGGAATCAGCCAGAAGCAGACAGACATTCAACATTTTATTTAAAAAGTTCTGAAACTGCAGTACACTTTGTCCTTGCCCAAGCGACCGTTCAATGGCTGCTACTACTTCTAATGTGGCATAATGTTCAGGATTATAAAACATGACACTGAATATCCACAAGGTTAAAAAAGAAAAAGTAAATTTTTTTCTCGGAACACCTTGACAAAGAGAATAAATTCTGTGTTCAGTGCATCACTGATCAGACTTGAAAGTAATGGATCTGCAAAATGGATCACATGTGAATTATACGCGTGGAAAATGAAACCTACATAAACAGAATCCAAGTACACAATTTACACTAACTCTGTCAAGAAATTAATTCACTCAGTCTTTCATTAAATTTATTACTTAGTTTGTCTGCATCAACATCAACCATTTTCATAAACACTTCTACTGCGAGCCATGTAGACTATCCCTCACACACTCAAAACTGCTATGTTCTTGTTTTCATGTTTTGTGACCAAATGATTGCAATACTGTGGTCACCATTATTATTGTCCAGCTTAAAAACTGAGAGCATAAGGGCAGAAAATGGTGTAATTTGAAGTAAAGCATATCCTGCATATACTTAGCAATACTCACTAAGAACTTTTCATTTTATTTCTGACCACTCATCAATTAACTGTAAAATGTTTCATTAGTTATGCAAGAATTACTGTTTCATTAAGTTACAGTACCTGCAGTCAAATCATGAGATACTACTATACTGATGTCCATTAGTATAAGAAGCATTTAATGTGAAATGGAGCAGCATGCCACAGTACACAGCTTATGTCAAATTTTTACCATTCAATATACAAAGCCCTAATGTCAATTACCATGGCTCATCTGTTGGCTCCCAGCAAACGAGGCACACGTTGCAAGTGAAGCACATGGCACGATCATCACCTGTTGAATTGGGCTGATGGTAAAACCCTGCCTGTGCCATCTGATCTGGCAAAGCCCACCTGAAACAAGTGAAATTTCTTGTCTCACTAGAGTTTATCTGAGGATGCTGGTCTGCTGGGATGTGATGTGTCGCTGGGTGTATGAATGTGGTGCCTTCATCTTTAACGGTCAAGGACTGCCTGACCATTGAAGACAGGCACTATGTGCTAACCAAACGTTGGATGCAAATGCTTTAAAAGATACTATTAACCTTAACAGATAGCAACATTCAAAAAACTATTTCATGCATTTCAGAAACAATTAGTTCCAATAATTCTCTCCTAAGCCCTTACAGCCACTTGTATTACACACCACACTGCATAACAGTTGGAAATAACAGACTAAAAGCAGTTATGGTCATAAATCAATTCCAACTCTAAGGGATGGGCGTAAGATGGTATTACATAATTTCTACATTACATGTAAATCTCCCCCAGGATCAGACAACAACTAACTCCACACAGCACAGTCCCTCTTCTGAAGCAAACAGCTGCTCAGTCAGCCAAGAAATCCCCAAAGTTTTGCAGAGCCCACATGTTCTTCATCATCATAATATGCACAATCCCATCGCTGGTCCCTATCCTGAGCCAGATTAGTCCCATCCACATGCTGCTGTTCTATTTCTTGAAGATCTATTTAAAACAATATTCATCGAAATATAACACATCTCTGGATAAGACATGTGTCCAAATCTAACACATTAAATTTAAAAAATATATATTTTTTAAATGAAACTAATATTAACAGCTTATAAAATATACTCATAAGAACAGCCAGCACCATAAATCTACACAGGCATATGTTATGACTAACAAAAATTGCAACTGCATAAATGTAACAAAAGGGCCAGTAATAGTTTTACTACTGTTCTGCTACTGTTTTAAGTGAAACTTATCTCATTATCACTTTCCCGAACTAACCACTGCATTCAAAATTCCAACGCTCTAAAACTTCAGGTGAAAAGATCTGTTGGTATCCAGTCCCAGGTGCACTTTACCCATTCTCACAATTGTTGAATGTATGGTTGTTTACTTTTCCTTTACAAGTCAAGAAGCAGTCCTGAGATGCCATCCACTCTACAGGTGCATAAGAGCAACTTAAACAGGTAGTTAATGTATCCATCTAATGTTTGTAGCACTAACTGCATTCTACTTGGTCTTGAGACCTGGATGGTTTCATTACTTTTTTACACAATGAAAACCATGCATGTGCCTGTGTGGTTAATGTTATTCTGGTTGGCAGTTAAAACCTTGCTCTCCTCATTAATATACTTGCAATGAAGCAGGTCATTTACTGTCTGTGTAGAACCTTTAAAATAGATGATAAAATTACTTCAGGTCAGATGACAATTTTGGATCAAACATCACTCATCAAATTTGAAACTCTAAATTGTCACAGGACTACAGAAATTTATGAAATGTTGCAGGAAGTGTATGATGACTCAACAATACATCACTGCACAATTTCGCATTTGTGCCAAAGGTTTTGTCAAGGTCAGAACAATAATGAAGACAAGACACACTGTGGTAGGCTGAGAACTTACAGAGAAAACACATCAGCAGCCATTATTGCTATCATACTGAAGGAAGAGACATATGACCTGCACAGAGATAGCTATGGAATCCACAATACCACAATCACCTGTTCACCATGTTGCAAATGAGGTGATGGGAAAAAGGAAGGTTGCTGCCTGGTGGGTTTCGCACATGTCGGATAAACGAACTATGCAAAAAGATATCACAATGCAGTTACTTGCATGCTACCAAAAAGACAAAAAGAGTTTTTAAAACACACTGTTGCACTGATGAGACATAGATCCACGACTCTGAACCAAAATTAAAATAAATCAGCTCAGTGGAACCATCAATCTTTGCCATACCCATACAAAAGGGGTCCACAACAATAAAAAAAATTTTAAAAAAATTTAAAAAAAAAGATATCATGGCACATGATTGTGTCAGTATTAATGAACCAGATCACGTGCCAGTTGGTTCATGAGTAACCTGGGACTATTACGCAAACTTTCTCCACCCAAAATTATGCCCAAAATTTAATCATAACTGACTGCAGGCTGGTGTGTTGATACTCCATGACAATGCAAGACATCATATTAAACAAACTATACAGATTGTTTTCACCCAGTTACAATAAAAAGTACCGTCTCGCCGCATTTAATGGTCCTGATACACACCCTCATCAACCTGACCTCTTCCCAAGGTTAAAAACACCACTGCACAGCCAACAATCGCAGATTATACAAACAATGCCTGCAGCCATGACCTGACTTTTCAGACAGCTTAAATTCAGTGAATAATTCAGTGGTATATAAAAATGATGGCAGTAATGGGAAGTTGTCATTAGGTGTGAAGGGGACTATAGTGAATGTTTCAAAGGAAGTTGTAATAAAAAGATGTTAAAATTTTAAAAAATGTTGTGAATTACTTTTGTTATAGCCCTCATATTACATTTTCACACAAAAATGCATAAGACAAAAGATTTCAAATTAAATGGTAGCTAGCATTCCCCCAATTTAATTTTTATTAAAAAATAAATCAAAAGCAGAATCTGACAATTTCCTATCATAAATATAATATTAGGAGGTGAGAAGGAATATCAGAACCCACAACACACAATTAATTAAATATGTAAAGAATGTTCTATTCTAAGAGTTCCCTACCATTCACAAATAACCACACCCACGTTTGCTGTAGAAGTGGTGACCTGGAAGTGCGTATAAGTGGCCCAAACAACAGGATGAATGGTCCAGAAGTTACCAGAACACACCTGCAACAATTACTGTCTGATGTGCAGTGTGTGCAGCTGCACTGTAGCACTCAAACATGACAACTCAAGACAGATTATTTGTCTGGCTGCTCATGAAAGACTGTAAATAACTGCAAATGCAACAGGCCCATTTCTACTGTGAAAGAATTTTTAAACTCATGAGAAGACATAAATGTGTTCAAGTTCTCCGAAATTATGAGGTCCAACACAAAAAAAAAAAAAAAAAGAGAGAGAGAGAGACTAACCCTATAGCCCGGGCACCAAGAGTGGGAGTGGAGAGACAAACAGACAGCTACAGAACATGTTCTGACCTGTCACAGTGTTACAAGGCTCAGCTCGATCACCTTATTCAGTACAAGTAGACGCATCTTCAAATATAAGCGTGTTCTTATCCTTGGTCAGAAAAGTCGGACTGCAAAGGTGAACAACGAGTTAACATCAAGTTTCATGTTAAACTGAAGAAATCCGCGACGGAAGCATTTCAATTATCGACTGAGGCTTACGGTGAAGACTGCGTGTCTCGTGCACACGTGTTTGAATGGTACAAACAATTTTTGGAAGGCAGAGGAAGCTTGAAAGATGACGATTGCCCAAGCTGTCCACACACACACACACACACACAGCTGTTACCAATGACACCACTGAAAAAGTGCCAAATGTGATTCGAAAAGACCGAAGGTTGGGTGTTTGAGCAGTAGCTGAGGAAGTCAATTTGGACAGGGAAAGTGTTCGATGAATTCTAAGGGAGGAATTGAACATGAGAAAGGTTTGTGCAAAAATGGTTCCAAAAGTGCTGTCAGATGAACAAAAAGAATGTCGCAAGGAATTGTGTTTGGACATTTTGCAACGCAATGAGAATGAACCAGATTTGTTGAACTTGATAATTACTTGTGATGAATCTTGGATATTTATGTATGATCTGGAAACCAAGCAACAATCAATGTAGTGGAGAAGGAGACAGCTGAACACCATCCTAAACAACCACCTACACCTGGACAAACACTACAACACCATCAACTCCAACACCCTGGCCAGTGAGCTAGTAAATCTAAAAATTAACAGCCGGCATAGACTACTCACACTGGACATCAAGGACCTCTATGTTAACATTCCCATATAAGAAACCCTAAACCTCACCAGAACCCAACTCAATGCACACAACGACAAACAAACCGCCCACCAAATCATGACACTAGTAAACACTATCCTCAGGCAAAGTTACTTCTCCTTCTTGGGCCTAATATACCAACCAGATAAAGGCGTCGCCATGGGCTCGCCAATCTCGGGCACCATGGCTGAGGTATTTTTACAACAACTTGAAAACTCCATCATCAAACACCTCATTGACGCCAAGATCCTATTTTTCTAGACCAGACACGTGGACAACATATTACTCATCTATGACTCCACACACACCAACCCAGACAATATCCTACAATACGTCGACACTATCCACAGCAACATCCAACTAAGTCCTACGATGGAATCCGAAAACAACATCCATTTCCTAGACCTCTCTATAACTAGAAGACCAACTTGCCTTAACATAAGCATCTTCCACAAACCTACCTCCATTGACATCACCAGCAATTTCCTCTCCAATCACCCGTTTGAGCATAAAATGGCAGCATACCGTTATCTAATCCACAGAATGTACACACTCCCGCTTGACAAAGGGCAACAGGATAGGGAATGGCATCACATATAAACACTGCATACAGCAGCAATATCCCCCAAACCCTCCTATCCCGACTAAGACACAGAATATAACGGAAATACTCCCTACCCAAGACCCCTACCCCCACCCCCACCACCAACCCCCCCCACCATTAAGAACACAAAATGGGCCACCTTCACTTACACATCACCACAGATCAGGAAAATTACCAACTTATTCAAACAAATCAACGTAAGAACTGCCTACAAGTGCACCAACACAATCTCACACCTGTCCAAACCTACCAACAAAGCATTGCTCCCCCCCTCACCCTACGACAGAAGTGGCATCTACAAGCTCACATGCATGACATGCAACAAGGCATATGTAGGTCAGACTAGCCGGAACCTAAAGCAACGTTACAAAGAGCACACCCACTACATAAAAAATAACAACCCACAATCTGCATATGCCCTCCATATCCTTAACAATCAGCATGAATACGGCCCCATGGAGAAAACAATGATCCTCCGTAAACCCGTCAAAAACACCTCCTTATTAACCCCATATGAAGTTCTTCATACATGCACTTCACAAATCTGGAAGGCTCGTTTCCAAACAAAACCCCGGCGAACCCAACCCACTGCTCCAGATGGCCATCAACCCCTCCCATCTTCATACATGACCCTGCTAGTCGAACAGTAACCTTCACAGTGTTCGCACCCTACAATGCAGCGCCCCACAACCACTACCAACGACATCCAGCAGATCCAGGTATGTAGCCGATTTCACATTATATCTCCACCCCCTATACCAACCTGCCCATCACCAGCATACTCCCCCTAGTGCACCTAATAACACCTGCACCACACACCCCTCCCATCAAACAGGCACAACGCATTCATCAGACACCCACTCCCAATACACCAAACCTGAAAAACGTACGAGGCACATACCAGTCCAATGCTATGACACACCCATTTGCACACGACATTCGCATATACACACGAGGTCCCAACTATGTTACTACACACTACCCCACAAAAAAGACGTTATGGCTAATATCTACTTTTTCCCCGCTTGTTACAGCGCAGTACACCGCATGCAGTAACACACAGTCTTTGTTCTCCTGAAGATGGGCATAATGATGCCCGAAACATGTTGAGACAGTGTTGATAATAAACATCTGATTGTTGCATCTTGTTAGTTTTCTCTCTCGCTTCACAATTTGAAATATTCTTCAGCCCAGAACTGTCCAAACTTATAAAGAAGGAAACAAACTAATATGAAAAGCAGCAAATAAACAAAAAGAAGCACCCGAATCTGTATTTGCACTGTGGAATACAGTCTCACTGCAAGAAACAAAAAAATTCTTTGCAATAATCATACACATGAGTGTGTTACGCAAGTCATCTCTGCGGGATTACTGGAGTTTGCGTCTGATTATTCACACCCCATATGCAGTTTCTGCTGGAATGTCTCGGGATAGGTACCACACATTATTGACAATGTTCCATCTCAATAACAACAATGCAAAGACAGCTAGGGGACAGCCAAGCTATGACTCACTATTCATAATTCGGCCAGTTATTGACACACTCATCACAAAATTGCAGGACGTCTACACACCAGAAGAACAGCTGACTATTGACAAGGCAATATGCCCATTTCGAGGGTGTATATTCTTTTGTGTTCATATCAAAGGAAAGCCCCACAAATATGGAATAAAAATGTTTGAACTTTGTAAGGCAAAAAGCAGCTACATCTACAACCTGGACATATACACTGGTGCACATCCTACCAACTCTGAACACAAAACGGCATTCAGTGTTGTTGACAGGTTGTGTGATAAAATAAAAGGGAAAGGCCACTGTGTGTAGATGGACAGAGGGTTTTCCAGTACAAAGATCTTCGACCATTTACGGGGTTGCAAAACAAAGGCTGTAGGCACAGTGATGTTCAACAGAAAAGAAATGCTTAAACAAGCATTTTCTGGAAAACTGAAAAAAGGCAAAAAATATCACGCCAATGGGATCATCTCTGGAAGGACATTCGTGATGTCTTTTTCCTAACCACTGCCCATGAAGATGTACTCTTTGAGGTACCATCGTCAAGGTGGCACATCATAAAATACAACCAGCTCTAGTGTTGGACAACAAGTATAAAACTGGTGTGACAGATCAAACCAGATGCTGTCCCATTAATCATTTGAAAGGAAGACAATAAAATGGTGGAAAAAATCTTTTCTCTCATTTGTTCGACCTGGTAGTGGTCAATGCACACATCTTTCATAGCAAAACAAGCAAGAAAAAAATGTCACTGGAAATTTTCTAGGAAAAAGTCACCAAAGGATTGCTCATTACTGCCGGTACTGAAATTCAAGTGCAAGATCAGACTAGCAGTCCAGCTGGCAGACTTATAGAAAGAGACCATTTTTTATATAGGATTCCAGTGACACCTGCTAAGGTGGAGGGAACTTCTAAGTGCTCATGTCGCGTGTGTGCGCAGACAGAAGCAAGCGCCAGACTGGGAAAACTGTAAAGAAATGCACTACAATGTACTGCCAAAAATGCAATGTAGGACTTTGTACAGGGCAGTGTTTTGAAGTGTACCACACAAAACTGAATTACTGGGAGTAAAAGCAACAATTAATTTTCAGAGGCTGTGCCGCAAAAACCTTATCTCTGTGCAGTGTATAAATTGTTGTGGACGTGAATTGACTATAAATTTCATGATTCCGAGCTTAAAATTTCCACTTGTGGTGTCAGACTCCAAATATATGTATGTATTTCATTTTTTGTGCATGAGATACAGAAGAATTTCTGCTATGGTGTGTAAAAATTCCATATCATTATGACAGGAAACACCATAATTTTCAAATTTTTTTTTAGTACCCTTAAAATGAGCTGGCAAGGTGGATTTTAAAGTTTCAATCCTCGATGGAGGGAAATTTTAATGCTGTAATGACTTCTCTATTTATTTTTATGGCCATGGCAATCTTACTTATTCAACACCCCTTGTAGTTTATCATTAACATCAACCAGCAGGCTAATTGTCACTGCACCTCTCAGTACAGAGTGTACTAACTATAGTGCATGGCTTAACATTCACGTAAACAAATTATAAAGGATACTTTCTTGTAACCTTTTGGCACCAGAAGTAAATGCCCTGTGCCAGCAGCAGAGCATTGGACTCTAAATGACAGCTGCATAAGGAAGGCCATTAAAGCCATCAGCTTAACTTAACACCAGACGTTACAAACTTCTCACTGTGTGATGGGTATACCTGATATCAAGTGCTCAAGGATTTAAACAGGGTGTTTGTACAATATAGTAAAATCCAAAATTCACATACTTATAGTTCATATGTGGCCACTTAACGAAGGTATCCCTGCGAGCTGCTTCACTAAACATGAGTGCTCTGTCAGCTGGTACTCCCTCACTGGAAAATGTTGGCAGCAGGCAATTCAGTTGCTCATTTATGGCCGATGCTATTGATAATGCTGGAATATGCCGATTCTGGCGCTTCAACTCCTGAACCATACCAGCACATACAAGCTTCAGAGCACAATGAGGGAGCTCCAGACATATTGAATTCCACTGAAAATAAGTTCACACACAAAACAGAATTTTAGGATCATGTAGTTCCAGCCAAAAAAAAATTGTCAGCTATAGTAAACAAGCAAATAAAATTACAGTGAAGGCTCAATACACAAAGGGAAATATCCAGAAAATACAAAAACAGTATAAACCGAATATTACAGATTTTAATGCACGACACGAAAAATAGCAAGGCATACATATCTTGTCTTCATTCTGAACACAAAATTATAAAATGTAAGCATAGGACAGTCTTCAAGTTTGTGACCCTCCAATGATTCAGTAACAATGTTTTAATTTTTCCTTACTGGTTCCAGCAAATCAGGATGCAACTACATGACTGGCATGTTAATCCCCACCCTCCTGCCACTGTGAACATCACTCTCAGCTCAGTCAAGCTCCATCTTTCATTAAGATATGAAGCCTGACTGCTTTCATGCTCCCTAACTCCAGTGCAGAAGGACTGTTTTGTGACACTATTGCAAGAACAACAGATTCCCTCACCTTAATCAGACTGCATTCAAATTCTGATATGGATGACCAACCACCCATCTTTATGGACTGAAACTCTCCTTCAGTCACTAATATATTTTATGCTTCCAAAAGGTGTATTTTGTCAAAAATAAACTTTCATATTTATATGGTGGTTGAGATTATTTTATACTCTTATCACAAGTATTTCATAAGCTATACATGGACTCTGGTGTTTGCTGCGATTTGAACCGGTATCAATAATCATACACATAAAGATTCTACCATAATGAATGCATGCACAAGGCATACTGTGGTAAGATTTCTTAACCTTCTGAGCTTTCGTCCCTTTCTTTAGCTTTCCCTGTCCTTCCTTGATTTTCTTCCCAATTTCCTGCAGAACTTCTGATGTGTGATCAACACCTGGCAGTTCAATGCATCTCAGAGTGTGCTGCAGCAAGACTGCCTGTCAGAAACAAAATTCTGTATTACAGTTCTCTGCTAGAGCAGGGAAGAATGAATAATCACTTGTGAGATATGAGATTCTCACAGCAGTGCTGCTGGGGATTCAAGTCTTCTGAGATGTGACACTGTCATTAGATGGATGCTGCCTGATGTTCTGAAGGAATGCAGTGCCTTCATCTTCAGGGTCAATTAGTCAAACGCACAATTCATTACCCTGTTCATGACAGCTAAACACTATTCTCATCCAAATGAACCTCATCTACACCCCCCTCTCTCTCACTCTCAGTTTTCTCAGAACCATTTTAACATTAGCCTCCAACTACACCTACACCTATCAAATGGAGTCTTCACTTTAGGTCTTCCAATTATAATTTTGTATGCACTTCTCATGCTACATGCACAACCCACAATATCCTCAATGACTTGATCACTCCAATAAAATATGATAAAGTGTCCAAGCCAGAATGCTCCCCATTTTGTGACATTTGAAGTCACACAGCACTGCTCTCAAGCATCTGGTCTTCAGGGGCTGATGATTTCCAACGTTTTGGAGCAATGTACCACCTTCATCTAGGAGAATCAACCAGTCCATGAACTCCACCTCGAATACCTTGACACTTGAAAACAGAGACAGTACATTCTTTCAAAACATCAGGACTCAATAACCCTGCTACTTGACATAACAACCCAGGAAACTGGAATCCTCTAGTAATACTATTGTTAGGTCAATATTCACAAGGGTTAGCAAATCTAGTATGTACAACAGATACATTTTTATCTGGTGTGCAACGTGTTAATGGGATCTACTTTTGAGAAACAACACAGTCTAACTTAAGCTCCCTGTAAAGTACTGATTACAATGGACAAATGAACCATAATGGAATAATGTTGCAACACCAAGGATAGGCGGAGATGAAGCACATGATCAGACAGACAGACTGGTGGACATAGCCCACCAATTATGTATCTATTTGATGCGCTTTGTGCAAACAAGTGCTACAGTTGTCTCATTTAAGCAGACTATATGGTACTTTTATTTCCTGAATGCAAACAAATGTCTCCTGTGGCATAGTGTATCTCTACAATGCAGTACACAGCTAATATATCTGCTTGCTTCATAACATGTTGTGTCACAACCACACACTGCACTGAAAGACTTCTGCAGCAATCCCAACCCCATTAAAACCATCTGTTTGACACATCAACACATACTTCTCCAGCAAACTGAATTCAGTGACAGGTAATGTCATGGCAGGTCAAATCAAGTTGATTAGTCTTATAGTTAATGTATTAATTATGAATTTAAGTCTTGTCCTGTAAAAATAAATACAATAAATTCTGCAGCAAGTGTGGCAAATGGTAAACAGATATTAAAATAAATACACAAAAGTACATCACAAAATAAGTCAAACTTTATTCTCTAGACTCACTTCAATTTTGAATAACTTTGGCATATATTTTGTCGCACAGTATAATATACCTACACAACAAAAGACAACTGTTAGAATTATGCTTGATGTAAAACCCAGAAATTATGTAGAAGCCTGTGTAAGAAATTAGCAAATTTACCTCTTCCATGTGAATACATACTTTCATAAATTAGCTCCATTAAAAAAAAAAAAACTTCAAGTACAAACAAGTATGTATATATGTGCATAAGTATGCAAAACCATTTGTATGTACACATGTACATAAGCACATTTATTCATACACATGTATGTACATATGCATATATATATGAATGAAAGCACATGTGTAAGTGTGTGTATATCCACACTGGCAGCTCTACCGCTTAGAAAGCCTGCATGTGCCAGGACATTCCTCAACAGCCAAAATGTTCTGGACAATAACATAAATGCACTGTACAAATGTCATATGGTAAATAAACTGACATGGGTAAATTAGATACCCAAATCTGAAGATTATGCAACATATTCACTTGTACAAGTCAAAATGATACTTCATAATGAATAGCTTTCATATACATATATGGGAGCATGAACATCGCAGCAGTACTACACACCACAGACTATGCTAGCAAATGTAACACAATTTCACAAGCTGCAGAAATCACCATGCTTATGGAAGCCACACATTACCTCTGACAGTAACAACTCCAACTTGACAACATCCTCTGGCTTGCTGACAGGTGTCTGCAAGATGGTATCCAACAGCAGAACCCCATTATAATCTCTCCGGACACCAATTCCTTTCCCATCAGTGAACAATACCTTATCATGACCAGGTATGTAGATGCCATGAATGCCCTTCCCTTTCGCTGAAATACAATTATTTTCACCTTATAGGAAATACATCATATTTACAATAAACAGCTTAGTGAACTAACCTTTACCTGAAAGAACTAAACAACTACATGCAGCAGAGTCCTTTTTGAGCAATTAGCAGCTTCTTGCCTAATCACGAAATTCCCAACATTTTACAAAAACCGACGGTTCATTACTGTTTGCACAACAGTCCCATACTTGGCCATATCCTGAGCCACATGAATAGAACATGACCCCCAACCCATTTCTTTAGCACCCATTTTAATAACCTCCTCTTGGCTACACTTAGGTCTTCCAAGTGGTCTCCATCCTGCAGGTTTACCATCAAAAACCCTGTACATATTCCTTCTCAACCCCATATGTGCCACATGCCATGCCCATCCCACCCTCCTTGGTTTGATGACCGGAATAATATCTCGTGTGGAGTGCAAGTCCTGAAGCTCCCCATTATGCAGTTTTCTCCAGTGTCCTATTACTTACTCTTACACACTGCTGAATGGGACCAGAAAATGATCACAGACAGTCAGTGGGGGGAAGATGTGGCAGCATACAATCTGGAAACTGGCTAGAGATATTTAAAATTGTTAATGAAACATATTCAAGGCAAATCAGGAAAAAAACTAATGGCCAAGACATTCTTACCTTGCTATAGTCAAACCCTTACTATAAAATGCAGCCCAAACCATTAAATTTTACTGCTAAAAGACATGAGTCTCATTTGTACAAGTGTGAAAAGCAAACATCAGCTTCAACACATCTGTTAGTCTGTATGTCCAGCCATATTGATCCATCTGCCCACACAAAACAACTTGGCTCCCATTGTGCGGGTTCTCACAAAATGTTATATTACCAATTTTTACTAAAACCTGTCATGAAAATTTATGTCTCATAAAAATCAGGAACACAACTACAGTGTGAAGTCCTTCGTATATTCATGGCAACTTTGGTTACTAACGTTACCATGGTTGCCCTTTGCCACCAAGGCTACCAGTGTTTCTATGACTGCTAAAGTTAACTTTTGTAACCATGGTTGCCATGATTATTAACATTAACACTGACTGGTTAACATAGGTACCAACGTTACCAAAGCCATGAATGCTCCTACAGATACACCTGTTACCATGATTATCTAGGTCACTGATGTTCATTGTTTGTTATGGTCACACAGACATGCTGTGAGTGTTTTGCTCTGCAACTGTTTCCTATCTTGTCAAAACTGGTGACCCACTTCAGCAGAAGGGCTTAGAATCTGTTACCATAACGGAACACTAAAAGTTTCAGTCAGGTTTCCAAACCACAAACAGGACATAACAAAGTAATACACATTTCTGCAGATCAACAAATTCAAAAGAGAAGGATAAAACACAACACCACAATGGGCAAAGAAATTGTATGTCTACTTCATGCATGCTCACTATCCACTTATTAGGTGAATGTTCCTAGCAAGGGGGAATAACTGTAATTTAACTTCATTCCATCATGCCACCTGGCACCCACATTCCTATCGCATGCCTATTGACAACACACAGACTCAACACTTCGCAACATCAGCAAGCCAGCAATACTCCCCAGCCACCAACTCACTACCCCTCGCACATGAGGTTTGATCTAGTGTCAATGTGGGATGGATCTCTGTTTGCCAGCCCGGTCTGTGATGAACAGGTGGCCAATATTTCTAGAAAAGATGTTTGCTGCTATCAGCGGCAGTGGCAACGTTGACTGGCAAGCACTACCCAGACAGGGCCGATAGTAAGCTAGTGCTGTGGTTCTGGTGTAACACTGGGTAAGATCCCATACCTTATTTTATTGTGCGGCTACATTTTGTGGCATGTTTCACCCGTAAGATAAAATCACTATGATCTTTGAAATACTGAGACTTATTGAACCACCAACATCATGCCATTCCCAGAATACATTAATCTTATGCTCCAGGTATCCTTCCTCTGCTTTTCTAATACAGCTGTTCCACATGTTTGTAGCAAGTAAGAATAGACATACTCTCAGATCTTGTACACAGAAGACCCCTGTTGCCATTTCTTATGCAAGGCTTGGCACTATATATTTGAATATGTCATTTGCTTTCTTGACAAAACTGACTCTGACTCATATGACAGGCAAATTTTTGCCTTCGAAGCGTTTCATGTAAGTTATAATCCACATAATAAAACTGGGAATATTTTTACACTGGAAAATTTCAGTGCTGTGTTTAATGACATCGCACGTTGGTTCTTTTTGTGTCCTGGATAGATCTCATGACACCATCATCTTGCGCTCTCTGTCTTATGTGTAGGTACAATACGTGGTACGTTTGAAATGCATAGACATTACAATGAGCTGACCATTTCAGTTTTTAAGATGAAAGTCTTCTGGATACGATGCTGTATTTTTCAACCTGCAGCTCCATACACTGCAAAGGATCATCGGGTCTCCATCTTCAAAGCCAAGCAGTTCAAAATGAACAGCCCCCCCCCCCAAAAAAAGTGTGTTATACAGACATGATCAATGCAGGTATCCAATGGAAAAAGAAGGTGTCAATCCTATACGGGTGTTAGTGGGATGGACCACATTACAAGAAAATGTAAAAATGGAAAGTATTCACCAGACAGTATGTCACATCCCAGAAGACCTGCGTCTTCAGCAATACTGCTGTAAGAACCACATAGTTAACATTTCAATTTCTTCCTTCTCAGACTTCATACATTCCTTTCTTGCAGCTTCTCCCTCCTTTCTAACAAATTTCCTTTTTGTTTCTCATACATTCATTCCATTTTGCACAATCAATTAGTGTCCTGAATACTTTCTGAAACTTAACCTAAACAAATTCTTTGTAATAAACCAACTGCACATTACCAGGAAATAAGACCACTAACTTCAAACAATTTCAATGACACAGAACTTTCACATGCTGATACTTCGGTCTGATGGCCAGCACAGATGATACGGACTTAGCTGTCCAAAGACAAATCATAATTTGCTTGTGGTAACACTCTTTCATTACATTTCTAAAACTGTTCATCCCTACCGTACAGAGGTTTTTCATGCAGCACCACAGATACTATGTTTCAATCAACACACAATCAAATTCATTTTAAATCCATCTCCTACTCTTCTTTCACACTCAAGCAATCTTAATTGTCTTAAACTTTAATGTATTTTTACTGTATTTCTAATTTTAAAAGGGGGGGGGGGGATCTCCTACCTTAATGTACTTAGTTTCTGTATACATTCATGTTCTTGTACAATGACCTGATGATGTCGTACACTAAGAGGTCAAAATTAGTTGCCAGATAAATTATCAAATGTTGTGTGCAATTGAAAACAATGACGTACACTTAATTTTCAATTAAACAGCCTTCAAAAAAAAACAGTGTCTTTTTGTTCACAACATAAGTACAAAGGGAAGTTCCCAACTTAACACATTACACACACACATAATGCACAGTGTCCAAATGTGTTTGTGACACACTGTGACTAGGAAACTAATAATATATCAGAGAAATGTAAATAAGCAAGCTGTCTGTTTTAGGAAGGAAAATTTAGAAGACCTGCTAATTTTGCTATTACATGTATGAGTTGCAGTCACAATCAATTTGTTTGCCATTACACAGAGTTTCTATTGTATCTGATAACTATGTTTTGCCACTTCCCACTGCTCCCCCACAACATGCATAGGCAGTTAGCTGAGTAGGCTACATTAAGCAAGTAGCAACCAGTAGGTGTCAGATGAAATAATGACCCCATGATACATAACCCAATATAAGGTACAAACTCATACAGGCCAATTATACTGCCGCTGCTAGGATACTGAAAAAACACAAATCATTCAGTGTCAATTTTCTATTGTACTTTGCCTTATACATTCACCCTTTGGGGCCATTGTGTGGCATCTTGTGGAAAATAAAAGTTATTATGCTGTATGTCTTAAAAACACAAACCATTCAGTGTCAATTTTCTATTGTACTTTGCCTTATACATTCACCCTTTGGGGCCATTGTGTGGCATCTTGTGGAAAATAAAAGTTATTATGCTGTATGTCTTAAAAACACAGTAAATTTCTGGTTGTCTGTACATATAAAATTAATTTCTGGGAGTGCTTTCCTATATGCAATCATATTTAAAAATGCAGGTATTTAAAAGGTTAAGGCAATTTAACATTACATTCCCATCTACACATTGGGTTTCCAAGCAGGCTCTTCCACCAGGTCACTTTTCCTTACCTCATTTTCTGTGAATGAAACTCACAAGTATCAGATTTTGCAATCCAGCTTAATGAATGTGTGAGAATGTTTAATAAAAGACCATTTCCAAAATCTAGTACAGAGATGGGGAAAATACAAAGAACAGGTCACATGCGGTGCTTGAGTGAAAGCAACTGGATCACTAAATACTTTATGTATCACCACACTATGCTGCATCCTCCTATTGCAGGTGGTGGAGATGCCCTCTAGGTACAGCAGCAAATGAACACATTGAATAAAAACACTCACAGGCAGTCCCTCAGATGGAGAATTATGCAGGGGACTGACCACCAATCTAAACCTCAAATCACTCCAGTCTTGGTGTCTGTGAACCTTAATGTTTGTGATTTGATATTTGTAATCACCCATTTTATTTTGACCTTCCACTACTGGTTCTAACAAACTGGAATGAGACCATGTGGATGGTAAGTTGACTTTCCTCACTATCCTGCTACTGTGTAGATCACTCTCAGGGCAGTCCAGTTCTTTCACTAATTGCACATGAGTGCTCCAATGCTTCATGGAATGAGACTCTCCACCAGTCACTTCGGTTCCTTTTTGCCTTCAAAATATTTGTATTTTGTTAGAAATAAACTGTCAGGTTTTATAAGCTTTCTGTGGTAATTATATATTTTTATTACTGGGGTTTCCTAAGTTTTAACAACCAAATCAGGTTTTCAAAATGTAAGTGGACTCTCATGTTCGTGATTCCAACGCACATGCCACATTAATCATAAAAATCATTACTTTACTGCACCAATACATTGCAGAATGTTACACAGGCTTAATGCCATATGTGGCTGTGGATTGCAGTCACCTGCTTCAGAACAGTGTCCAATGGAAGACTCTTGGTAACACACCAACAAACCTTCACATCATAATATTTCATACATGGTGAGGAAATTCCAGTCTAGATGTTAGCCCTGTTAGCTTCTGAGGGACTTTGTTCCACGGAGCAAGTCAGTTATCAAAAACTCAAAATGAACCAACAAACAAATCAATTAGTTCTGTTTGGTTTATCTTTTTTTGGTCTGTGTGGGACTTGACACTGTTGCCATGATGCTGCTGAAACTTCAAGTTTCCTAGGATGTGGCACCATATCATTAGACAAGAAATTCCAGGAATTCTGAAGGACTGTTTTGCCTTCAAAACATCAGGAACTACTCACCCAAAGACACAGGTTCATATGCCACAAGACATGTAGCTCCTTCAGTTTACCTTCCAAATGATGGGCATTCAAAACAAGGACCACAAACTAAAGCATCTCTCCACTCCTGCAGAGTGACAATTCCTGGCTACACCCCAGTGCTCACACACAGCAAACAGCTTATAACATTCTCACACTGCTCATTCCATGAAATCATAACATTTGAGAACTGGTCTGTAGAGTCTACGACTGAAGGATGCTGTGAATTATTGCAATCGTGTGGCAATGGTGCTAACCAAGTGAAGTATGGAGCACTAGTAGAATGATATTGGCAGGAAAAACTGAAGTACTGGGAGACAAACCCATCCCAATGCCACTCTCTCCACCACACATCCCACAAGGTATGGCAAAGCATTAAACTTGCAACTTGCACCGAGAGACCACTTGTGTTGACACAGTCCCACTCATTTGTAAAACTTCTTGGATGTAACATGAAATCACAGCTTTCTCAAAAGTACTCAATGCGAGATTGACAGTGGTCTAAGATTGACATTTCATTACTCTCCTTTTCAACACAAACTGCAAGTCACCATGAGCTATACATACAGATTGAGCCTCATAAAATATGAGCATGAATTTTTGGCCTAGTGACACCCATACATATTGTTTTATGCACAACCATCTTGAAAGACAGTTGATTGTGAAACAGAAGTTACACTTATGAGTGAACACACCAATACCATAATAGTATATACTTGAAGTTATGCCATGCTACTCACATCTCATCACACAGTACACCCACCTACAATGAATATTAATAAGACAATAACAGCAACTGATGAGAACTCTACCAAACTTCACAGCACCCACAATGTACATACAAACACTTGTTTACAGACTCAAGCGATGATTGTCATTCATTAAGTCATTAAGCCATATGCAGCAGAGTAAACTGGCATATAATGATATGCAACAGTTTGTGCTTTAAATGTATCCGAGTGATAGCAAAGTGACATGTAAAAAGGTTAATAGTTTCATTTACAGACTAATCCACAGCCAATAGTTTGTCTCTACACACACAAACCCAAAGCCTAACCTTCGTTTATACAGATGCAAAGCCAACACATACCCCTGGTCTGTACACACACAAATCCAATGACTACTCTTGGTCTATATTCTGAAATGCCAAAAGCCTGCTTATACTGACACACATATCTACTCCTTAGTCAATTACTTTTTCTGTTTTGTTGATTTATGCTGACAACTGCATTCCGTGATTAAGTGCCATGACATATTGTGGCAAGAAATTTGTAACATGTGGCATGAAAGCAACGCAGAAAGGAAGGCTTGTAAAGTCATTACACTTGCGTATTGATTCATAAATACTGCTCGGGTTGAAGAAATGTTAATATTTCCAGATGTTAGGGAATATAGAAATATGAAAGAACTGCATATTAGAGAAGAAACAATCAATGATCCTGCTTCATAATATGTGTGGACAGAACAATACAACTAAACCTAAAAACTTGCAATATCACTACATTTATAAAATATATATTTATTGACCCTACTGCAGGGGTTCTGCTAATACTGTGATAACTGAAAATTAACTGCTTCCTATACATGGAACTCACAAACAAAAGTAGGTTCTGTCCAAAATGTATCAGTGTAATAATAAAAAAACTTCATGATACAGTATTTATAAAAAATGCACCTTGGTGACAGTGCCCAACACAAACACAGTGTAAAAAAACAGCTATCATAACCCAATCCCGAACCAACATCAATCCTCTGTAAGCAATCTAGGTAAATGCTCTGGCATGGCCTATCAAAATGTACACAACTGACACAAGATACAAAATTTCTGCCAAAATTCAAGGCACCTTGGAAGCTATGGAGAAATAGTTACAACATAGGTTAGCATACCAGAGGAACTAAATCTTCAGAAACACCAATGTGACATCAAACCTCAGACAATTTTCAGTTTGAACACAGCATTGAACAGTTCAGCGCATCAATACAGATGCTGGAGCATACAGTTCTGTGATAGCTGAACACTTCAAATTGTCCAAATCTACATCACTTTATAAACTTATCGTGGGGTTTTACAAATTGCTATGCAAAATATGGCAAAAATAACATAAAAATATTTACATTGGCAATTACATATGTTACAGGTCTTGTAAATATGAACTCATTATAATCTCATGAACAGCATTTGTTCCTCCACTACAACACACCCAAGCCGAAGACACAGCACGTTTAATGGATGAACGCCATATTACCCGGAGCGTTTGAAAACTTCACAGAAACATCACCAACAAACTCATATTTCTACACAATTTGGGGAAAATGCTAAAACATGCTGAATGATGTAAACAGTTTCAGAATCACTCGTACCATTTTTAACTGTGTATGTTTAGGTCTACAGCACTGCTAGAAATATATAACTACAAGCATAATATATACTACTTCCACTAACCTCTACATTACCATTCAGCAACATCACTTTTACCACTATACACGAAACTACCGCGGCTCAAGTCATTTCTCGCCAGACTACTGGTACCCTCAACGTGTAACATACCTGATAAGGAGCTCTTCTGTAAAACCACCCCTGAATTAACGTCTATTACATGAACTTCCGATGATATTGTTGAGACAAGTATAATATTTAAATTAGGGTGATAAATTATAGTTCTAGAATCAGTTTCTATGTTCAAGCAACCGTCTTCAGCTAACTCCCACGGACCGTCATCAGCCATTTTGCTCCGTGGGTTCTATCCCCCCAAACCCCCAATCAACTATAGTCATGTGACCATTACGTCAATATCACGGATAACCTACGCAGTGACATCCTACCCAGTGTTGTGTTTGGGATGGAATAGGATGAGTTGCACATGGAATGTTGAGCATCAACGCTAAGGCTATAACTGTGGGAAGAGATTATTCTGTTATCCAAGGGTCCAGACATTCGTCCACCCATTAAGTGGGTTATTTCCCCAGGAACTAAGGGTTCAATACACGAAGCCGATCACTCATCCATCTATAGCTGAGGTAAAGAATGAGTGGGCATAAACCGCAGGTCCCCCTCCAAACACACGGCATGAATAAAAGCTACAGCTCTTATTCAGTGCTATTGATTGTCAATGCATCATATCATATCGTTCTCCATCTAGTCGTAAAAGGAAGTTAATAGTGGTAGCATCAACAACCGGGCGGAGAAGAAACTAATTACTTAATTTCGATTTTCACTCCCTTTGTAAAGTATTTGGAAACATTGGTTTTGCAACTGATCTTACGGAGTACAACTATGGACACATTGAAAGGTTTAGCATTTCTTACTTCGACAATTTGAACTCTATGTAGCTAGTTCCACTCCTAAAGGGCATGTACCAAAATGGATCAATGAATGCAAATGAATGAATGAATGAATCTAATGTAGCTACGTAAGTCTAATTGATGCATCTAGCTTGGATTAACTACCGATAACAGCGTTTCGGAAAGTCTTGCTCAGTCTCCGGATAATCAACTAACTCTTGGGTTTTTAAACTTTTTGCTGGTGTAATACAAAACCAACTTCAATGTTCAACAAATATATTCTTTTTTTTTTTTTGCGCCTAAATAGAATCTGAATTTCGAAAGCCTGGCTCAGAGTGAGGATCCGTCATACTGTTGTAAGCAATGGTGAGCATTAGAAAATATATATAGATTACGTTTTATTTATTTTCAAAATTATCCTCTTTTATATTTCTATTTTATTTATTAAGGCCGCGTACCAAAAAAAATGACTGCAGTTTGAGTAACCATGAACTGACTAACGGATTATATGTGTTTTTTTCCAACAGTGAGAAGATTTTTACTTTACAAAAGAAGTTTGTCTGAATTGTGACTTGTGTACAGTGCAGAACCACATGGAGAAGTCAATTCAAACAATTAGGGATTCTACTTTTTCCATGCCAGTGTATTATTACTGCGCTTCACTATTAAGATCATAAAGTTTTTTCAAACAAATTAATCTATACACAATATTAATACAAGGAATGTGTGAAGATGATTTATAATACCGTTTTTGTAAAATTTTTTGTAGTCTTTTACACTGTACATTTGTATATTTTGTGTATTTATTAATTGTTCCTCATTCTATTGTCTTTATAACACACGTACGGAACTTGGGAACGTATGCATACATATATATATATATATATATATGTGTGTGTGTGTGTGTGTGTAATTAACGGCCTCATCCCTGCTGCGGGAGTTCGTTCCACGAGACAACTTCCGGTATTTCGTAGTCCGGCCGTTTGACGCGTTGAGTGTTGTGAACAAGGTAGGCTACGATACGAGTCGCTGGTCAACGCCAGGACGCCAATGGAAAGCATTACCGTTTCATCTCTGAACTGTAAACTATCGGCGACGTATATATTGTTCATAATCTCGTAATTCTGGGACGATTTATATGCACATGCGTTTAATTTTGCAGTTGTATTGAAGTACGTTTTATACAAATCAGCTACGTTTCCTGTATTTTAATTTGGCACCAGGTGAGTTTGCTATTTATTCTTCTTTCACCTCTTATGCTCATTGCTTGCAAGGCAGCTTACATAGCTTATAACCGTGGACTAACAATTAGGAAGTACAATCTCTTCTGCAAAGATCATCTCCCGTATCTTTTAGGGGTGACGATGATGATAGGCAAACTATGAAATCTTTGCCGATTTGATTTTGCTAAAGTCCTTGTACAGCGTTTGGTTTCTTTTTCACAATTATCTCTGAGCCAACACCATATGTTTCTTAGTGCGACGTTGTATACTTACAAGTTAAGCACTGTTTGGTGACTCTGCCTGAGAGAAATATTTGTGTGCTGAGCATATAGGACAGTCTGATTACTTACGTTTATTGACTTTTGAAGTGCATTTATGAAGGCAGCACAACGAAATGCTTGCCGCTGTTTGACCCAGTCTGTATTTTAATTCCATCACATATGGTTGTGACAGGCCCGTTTTGCATTCCAACAAGTATTCCAGAACGTAACATTACGCGGGAGTTGTACAAGTTTAGGACATGTTCGCTGCTTACTCTGTACCTAGTTGCGGTACCCACAAATGAAACTAGGCCTTTCATTCAACTGTGTGTGTCTTGAAGTTAGCAGGTTTTTAATGTGGTCGCGGTTTAATTAGGAATAAACATAACTGAACAGAATGAATGAGCACATTCACAAAAGAGACATTGAATATGTTACTGTCTTCTGAAAACTGTGGATGGGTCTTCATAATGAGCAAAATGTCCATAACTGAAGAATCATGGTTCAATTCCCAACTGCTGCAAGAGACATTCTTCTTCTCCAAAGTATGCTGGTTGGCTGTGGGGCCCACCCATTCTGTTATTTGGTGAGCACTGGGGGCTGCATCCCTGAAAGTTAAAGTAGCTGTGTGTGATTCTGACCCCTCAACCCCATTTAGTGCAAAGGCGAAGAAGAAGTGCAGCTCTGCCTTCTCTCTGTGTACCTTCAAGATGTGCACAGGGAGAATTTTACCTTTTACAAAAGCAGCAGCAATAACACAGTAATAACTGGGGCCCAGTTGCTTAAACTTCAAAATTAAAGCGGTTATAAAATAAAAGTACAACCTGAAGGGATGCAGAGTTGTGTGAGAGATTGTAAATGTGATCTGAATGTTGACCAGTACATGTTGAAGAATAAATTATGCTTTTTCATTGCTCATTTTCTGTAACCCAAGGAAAACCCACACTAAAATGGTCCTGTCAAGGCAGGTTGTTCCTTGTCCTGGCTGTGAGATGCAAACAGCTCTGAAGTTTTCCTTTCTCTCAATTTTGCCTTCTGCCATGTATCTGCATCATCTATACAATTTTTAAGGAACCTATTTCCTCTTTCTCACTGGTCTGTTGCATGCCAACACTTGTCATGTGGTCTCTACATTCACCATATCGCTGTCATGCTTATGTCTACCATAAATACATGTATGGAACTTGAATGTCACTAGCAGCAGTCTTTCCTATCTTTGTGATGGTGCCCCATGGTTTTGGTGCCACTTTCATCTTCTGTACCATAAGAGGAACTCAAAAACTAATTAAAGAGAGGAATAGGGGTGGTCCTGCGTTTGTATATCACAATGGGATGTCACAGTAAAGATAAAAAATTATAATTAAGGGACTCTGCTCACTTTCTTTATATGAAAGGTTGGGTGTAAAGCCTGGGGCATTATCAAGTTTAGTCATGTAATGGCCCATTTGGGATGTAGGTGACACAGTCATGTATCTGAGGATAGGGTCTTTGGGATCTTACATGGTGCCTCTGGATTGGTGTTTCCCACCGTGCTGAAAGCACTGTTCCTTATAAATGTTTGGAAATACACTCATCCTGCAACACAGCATCACATTCCAGAACACCTGAATCCTCAGCTACATTGCTATAGAAGCACTCACCCAGCAATGCAACATCACATCCCAGAAGACCTGAATCCTCAACTACACTGCTGTAGAAACACCCAGCATTGCAGCATCACATCCCAGAACTCCTGAAATCTTAACTATACCGCTGTAAAAGCACTCACCCAGCTACACAGCATCACATCCCAGAAGACCTGCCTCCTCAACTACACCATTATAGAAACACCCAGCAATGCAGCATCACATCCCACAACACCTGAATACTCATCTGCACTGCTGTAGAAACACCCAACACTGCAGTTACATCCCAGAACACAACTGTAGAAGCACTCACCCAGCAACACAGCATCACATCCAAGAAGACCTGAATTCTCAACTACAAAACTGTAGAAGCACTCACTCAGCAACACAGTGTCACATCCCAGAAGATGTAAATCCTCAACTGCACTGCTGTGGAAACCTCAGATCTCAAGCATTGTAAGTAGCTGGTTGACTGAATGTGTTATGATGTTTTACTGCTGACAGGAGCTGTGGTGTAATCAACAAGTCCCTTGAAATTATGTTTATCTACACACATATGCACAGCATGCTATGCAATTATGGTATGGAATTAATCTGTGGCCCACCAGTGGTGTAGGGCATGCCAGTAGAACTCAAATTATCAGTGAAATTGTGAAGTAACTCCCTGACACGTTTCTCTTTCATCCTGTATGCCCCTTGTGACATTCGGATGGTTCTAGAGTTGAGACATTCTTATCACTGCTCTTGTATACCCAAAATAGCCATCATCACATCCTAAGGCTGATTATTAAGGCAGTTATTGAATGAATCTGACATTAAATAATTGCCAAAATTGAGTGGTGAATGACCCTTTACTTTCCCTTTTATGTATCATGTCACAACTGGATGTGTAGACCAAATTCTACGGCTGATGATATAAAGACTGCTGATTCCACTAGTAAGACGCTTAATGTGGAAAGGCCAGCTTAACATTTTGTAACGTAAAATCTTAGCAGTGACATCACCACATGCAACATTAACTTATTCTACATACAAAAATGCTCTGGGGACAGCTACTGCAATGCACCACAGCTGAAGAAGGGAATATGGCTAGTAGGCTGCTGTTGAAGGCTTGCCTCCCTAACTCCCACACTGTACATACTGAGAGGCATACGTATCATACTTATGCCTGTAATCGGGAATCTGTCATCTGAAAAACTGAGGTCCATCTTGTTCTTGGCACAAAATTAAAAACATTCTGTAGGGTGTGTTTCTGAAAATTGCCTGCTGTGAAGTTGGGTTCATCTTACATTTGCATATGTATGGCATCTCATATTTTTCCACTGTTTTTGATTCTGCAGTTCCCACCTTGCCCAGTAGTATCTGTTTTGGTTATGAAAGGGTACCTGAAAAACTGCAACATGTCAAACCTAACGTGATACCCCCATGACCAAAAATCTGGTTACACTTGACAGTGATGCACATCTGGCCTCATCTGACAGTTATGATGACAGTGACACAGAGAATTACAATTCTGAACTATATCATTATTTCATGTTACTGTTGTACTCAGATACTGGCATCTCCAGTAACTGTTACAAACTCTGATGTTCCTTGAGTCAAGACAAATCTGTATCAGCCACCAAATCATGGAACCACAACCAATAGATTGTGGAATAAAATTGTGCTTAGGAGTGAGCCTCCTGGGAAGTGACACCATGTTGTTCTGAGTGTCACATCCCAGAAGACAAAATCCTCAGTAAGACCTCTGTGACAACCTCAAGTCTTGCATCATGGAGCTCATGTCACAATTCCACACACCCAAAACGGTTGTTCTCATTTTGGATTTTATCCAGGTACTGGAGGAAGCAATATGATCTAACAACCATACCTGACCATAGTGAGATTCCTTCTGATGCATCTGCATTTTGAACAGACTGCCTTTGCACTTGCAAGGTTGAAAGAGACAGTAAGAATTTAAATATCCTAGTCTACCATACCTGCTTATAATGAAGCAAAGAAGAACTGTCAGGGAAATGGCAGGAATATGTTATTTTATGTACTTATGACAAACGTACAAAACAGGTTTTAGTACAAATTGTCACTTGTATGAGATGCAGAAATTAACACCTGTTTATTGATTTGAAAATCAGTTTTCCCTTATACAAGTCCTTACATTTTTAATACATAATAAATATTGTTTGGGTTAATTCATATTTTATATTCAGGATGCTGTCCAAAGTTCATATACTTTCCATACAGCTTTAATTATATAACTGCTCTTTGTCCATGAGTTAATGACTACGAATGTTGTTTAAATGCAGCAGCTGACCATCAGTGTTGTTACTTTCATCCCCTGGTACCATTCTTTGTACTAAGATGAATCTTGTATGTCTGTGGACAAACAAACAACCTGTGGATCAAATCAAAATGCATAATATGAAGTAATGGGAAATTAATTTTACTTTTATGAGGTACAGCGTAGTTACTGAGAAATATCACTGTTATAAACTATATGTGAAACTCTATCCAATATTCTTCTCTCAAATACGCAGACAAAATTAATGGAGACTATCAGTAAGTACAGTTAAATCCCAGGCTTAAATCATTTCAAGTTATGCAGATCCATTTACTTATGTTGTGTGTTGACACTGAAACTGCCTCTATGCAATTTTCATACTTTTGCACTTTCTTTTTACCTTCAACTATCTACTGAAATGAATGTATGTGTCAAAAAAATATTACACTGTTGGACTTATGTGGCTTTCAACTTGATGTGGAAACCATCAGAAGAAATTAACCTTATATGTTTGCAGCCTTAATGTATACGCCACAGTTGAGTGTATTTGTCAGACTGAACACACCAATATAGTATTGGTTGAGTGGTCTAAGTGACTTCTGTCTTGATTTTCACAATTTAACTAGCTGCATCTAACACATTCTATGTTTCTTAATTATTCTGTCCTGTGACACATGTAACATAATGCTGAAAAAAATATATACTTTACGTCAAGATGCTCAAATGTGAGAAAATAGAGAGTAATTTTTATCACTGGACTGAGCAACACAGAGTGGGAGGCATCATTCATCACTGTTCAGCCACAGTGTTGCCTGTGCTTGTTATTTTTCATGCAGCATACACCCAACATTGAATAGAAACTGAATCTCTCTCCAACGTCTTGTCACTAACAGCAGTGCACTTCACAAGTTCGTGCATTTGGGTGTTATTACCAGTTTTGTGAAATTAGGAACATTGTGTTGTGGTGTTCTTAGTTGCATAATGGTCATACCAAGTGTCTTGAAGTCATTCTGTTGGTTCAGTAGTTGAAATGGGGACATACAATGAGTGTGTTTGTTACAGAAACCTACTTTCCCCTCCCCCCTCTTTTAACAAAGGGATATATCCCTTGGATATAATGTTTTTTCAGTAACATATGATGACATCATTAGTGCTACAGATGTTACAGTTTCGTCTGTCACACACACATACATAAAATGCATGTGACTTTAGCTTCCAGAAGTGGAAGAAATCCACCTGGCTGTCATCATGTGAGGAGCAACTTGGCATAGAAAGGTTCAAGTTACATACTTTAGATGTAGGGTGTAAAAATCCCAGTTGCCAGGTCACCTGGACAACTGAACTTTATATGGAGATACCTAACATTTGTGAGTTCTCATTATGGAACTTGCTTCATATCACTGTTCTGGTACCCAGAATTTTGAGGTGGCTCCTAGATTTTTGGAATATCTGTGTACCCCTGCTTTAGATCAATCTATTCTATATTTGCACACTGGGGACCTCAGTATAGTCATAATTTTGTACCTCTAACTGGATTAAAATTAAAAGTTGAAAAGTTCAGAATCATTTTTAAGATACAGTGTAGTAAAAAAAAAAAGTAACAGTTTCACACGTTTGCACTGAAGTAACCAGTGAGCCTACAGTGACATGATAGATATATTCAATTTTTAGTTAAATGTAATCAAATTTTGAGAACTTTTCTAATAATTGATACATATCACATCTTTGCAGGCTGACTAGTTCATTACAAACATGTGGAACTGTCACCTTCTTTTTGAATTAACTTCTTTATTGGCTAATGTTTTTTGTAGGTTGCTGAGATTTCATTATGAGCGATAAAAGCTCCATGGATGGCTCCGATTGGCAGAATGAAGTTGATAACAGAAGTTGGGACAGTGCAGAGGACCTTGGTGTGTTGACAAGCCAGTTATGTCGAGTGTGTGCTGAAGCAAGTGAACACATGGTGCAGTGTTTTGGAGAGAGAGGAAAGGAAATTCAGCTGGTTGATAAAATACACACACACTTACCTATCATGGTACATTTCTTTTATACGGTGATAAATACAGTAGTTTCCACGCTATAAGATGCACTGTTTTTTTTTTCTGGAAAATGCTGCATGAAATTGTCTCATGTCTTATGGTCTGAAGGTGTTTTGGCATGACCAGCTGACACCACGTAATATAGTAAGCATTCATGAATTTGTGCCTAAAATGTGAATAAAATGTTATGTCCCTACTTTGCCTTCTAAAGTCTTGATGCATCTTATGGTCCATGAAATATGGTAATTATGTTTTTTAATATTGTGATGAAGACCGCCTCTGTGGTCTAGTGGTCAGAGTTTCTGGCTACAGATACAGAGGTCCCGGGTTCGATCCCCGGCGCTACCAGATTTTCTGAGTAGTAGTGGGTCTGGAACGGGGTC
>Ga0123354_10000892_pt1 | contig 33317 bp, 27 predicted proteins | sample TergutLab28metaG_2_FD_97872 | JGI IMG/M metagenome (GOLD analysis project Ga0123354, IMG submission 97872) | Labiotermes labralis P4 segment gut microbial communities from Petit-Saut dam, French Guiana - Lab288 P4 | ecosystem: Host-associated > Arthropoda: Insects > Digestive system > Gut ... | reverse complement strand
TTCTCTCTCTCTCTCTCTTTTTTTTTTTTTTTTTTTTTTTTTTTTTTCCTTTATTTATTATTATAAAGAGGATTGAAAATAACACTCCTGCAGTCCAAACATGAAACCAGAACATTTTCAACAAACCCATTTAAAATACCAAACTTCATTAAATTTGATGAAATCAAAATATCATTTGTGCACCTTGGGGGTCCTGCCCCACATTTTGTTATTGCTAGGGTTTACATTATTTTAAATCAAATAATAGTCTCATCAGCTCAGTATAAAATCATTGTAACAATTAATGTAACTACATTTTAATTGTACCCCATCAGACCATTCTTTTCTTCCTTTGATGATCCCAATCTGACCATAAGGACAAATTTAAAATTTGTGCAGGACCACAAACACTAAGCTTCCAACTCAGCCTAAGGGGTCCTGGTGGTTAAGGTACTGGAGTCTCATGCCAAAGGGATACAGATGATATCACCACTGTACCATAAGAAAGTGGTCTGTTGGCACTAAGGACACAGATTATGCAGGCAGTACTGTTGCCACCACACAGGTCAAAGGGTTGATGACAAACAGGACACTACAGCTTTGGAGGCAGTAAGATGGTAGTTCAATCAACCAACTTACCTCGCAGCAGGCTAATAACCTTTCTAAAGTCAAGTTACTGCTGATAAGCTGCAGAAACAAATATTGGATGGATAAGTGATGAGAAGCTGAAGCAGTATCAGAGCCAAGGTACTCTGAAGTAGTGATGATGAGAGGAAGGTCACTGAGTATCATCATTTGTTCATCAACAGCATATCAACTGAATAGACTCCCACTTTCTTGCAGGAAAACAGCACCTTATTAATTGAAGTAGAACCTAAACCATTTGTGAAAAGTGTCAGTGATAAAGTTGGGGGTTTCTTTGAGATGAAAACCAGTGGCTCAAACCATCCACCACTGTCACAGCATTCTAAAGATAGCGGGTAGAGAATGTGATCAATACAATGAAGAAAAACTGTTAGCCATTGCCTGCATTGCCAATAATTTCTTGGTAGAGATATTCAGTTGTTCATACTGTATTAAAATTTGATGAGTTCAGGAAGACTGCTGGAACATGTTATAATACTGTGAGGTCAACATTCTTCTTGACATTTCAGCCTTATACTCCTGAACTGTGTTGTCACTAGCGAGGGGTAATGGTTGTTGTCTTGTGGAATATAAGCTGACTGCTGATGTAAGTATATGTAACAACAGACATGTTTTAAGGTTAAAGAATCCCTCTGCCTGTGCACTCTTAAGACATTGGTACTAGAGGGGAGTGATCAGTATCATGCCCATGAAAAGAAACTCATATCCTTCTGCCAGAAATTTAACATTTCAGGATTCCAGTCTTCTGGGATCACTCTTTTATGCTTCCACTACTGACAGAATTACAGTATCATGTTTGTGCTTTTTCAGGGAATGCTTTGAAATAATTTTAGAATGTAAGAATTCTGTTGTAAATTGATAGGTCTTACCAGAACTAACTTCATGGAGTACAGTCCTTCAGGAGAAGCTAACAATTCCTCAGGTAGTCAAGAAATTCCGTGTTTTATGAAACCCAAGCTTCATTACTGTGGTCACAAGTTCCCACCACCTGTCCCTATCCTGAGCCAGATCAATCCAGTCCCCCCCCCATAATCCTTTTCTTGAACATCCATTTTTATATGATTCTCCCATCTGCATCTAGGTCTCCCAAGTTCTTACTAGAACACAAAGTAAAATTAAATTGTCTTCAGAGTTTCAAATCAACTGCCAGTCATCATTGCTATGTCACATTTTGACCTCACAAAAGACATATTTGTCAATCCTAATACAGTATACATTTAGTATATAGAAAGGATCCCTGCATGTGAAGTTTCCCTTTACATGTGAGGAGGGAGAGAAACTAACCCAACTCATACCAAGTTTTAGTTGGTGTCCATGTCCCTCCTGATGTGATACCAAGCTCAGGGGTAACTTTCCCCTAATTCAACCCTTAACCTGCTAACATGGAAAATATGGTGAGCTCCTAATAATGCCAGCAGATGGCAGATGGGATTTAACTCGGCATTTAAAGGGTTAAATAATTAAGTTTAACAGTGGTTAACCTCTTTGTGTGTTTAACCTTTTAAGAACGAAACTGTATCTTTCCCATTTGAAGACCCAGTTCATATCGCACAGTAAACACTCTCTGCCTTGGTTATACAAACCAGTCAGTTAATGCTGTACAGAGAAATAATCGTTGTTTGTTCTGAGATTCACACAAAACACATACATGCATTGTGGGCAGGACACAGAATTTCTGTATGTTAAAGCTGGTGGTACATAAAGTAAGTCTTAGGCTTTAAAAGGTTAACAGAATGTCCAGTAACAGCACTGACAGAAATGTTGGACATCACTCCACCTAATGAGTATAATATATTTTTACAGGACTGCAGCTAGCCAATAAGAATGTAGTATCAGAATTGTAAAGCCATTTTCGGTGTTCTTAGCACCAGCCAGATATGTTCAGAACCGTACTTCCTATTGAAGGCCATACCCACTTTCTGGCTTCTGTGCCATTCGTGCAAACAACACTTAACATGAACAGCATGCTTATGTTGCATCTAGTAATGAGAGAAATCACGCTTGGAATCACACTTTATTTGAACTTTCCCTTTTCTGCAACAGAATGTACTGTAGTCTAAAAATGGCTTCAAAGCTGTCAGTTTCTTATAATTACTTCCTTTTAAATGGGTGCTCTAAAGAGGACCTCATTTTATTTAATCTTACTGCAGTGAAAATATACTACATAGTATGTAAAAAATTAGCTCCAGGAACTGACAGTGTCGTCTGGAATATGACAACACAAATCTTGCATAGGTGTTATCTTCTATGCCAAGACTCAGTATGACCTTCTAGATCATATTCACATAAGTTACCACATTTTCCAACTCTGTATCTAATTTAGATTGTATCCAAATGTCACCCTGACTTTTGTTAGAACACCAGATATTACTGCTGAACACCACACTGCCAACTCTTTAGCTTCATATGCACCTGAAACTGTACTTGTTAACAGTTCCACAAGAAAGTGTGGAAAGATACCATGTTTTCCAGCTACTTTCTTTGTGGTTTTACATCATTTGCAGGTGTTGATTTTTATTTCTTTCTGGCAATTTACAAATGAACAACTGTGAGCAAACAGTGCAAATAGATTTAATTTTCCCACTTGTGTTTCCCTACTATCATTGTACAGATGTTTCAAATATCATTACAGATCGTAAGGACATGTATAATGGTATTATGCATAAATGTTTTACACAATGTGCCATTTTTAAGAGAAGTGACATCTTATTTTGAGCGTCGTGTCAAGCAGAAGCTTAACACTGAATCTATATGGACCAAAATTCAATTTGCAGAAAACAATTCTGTATTGCATTGCATCTCAAATTTACACATTAACAAAACACACTTTCATCTTATGCTTCAATTTAATGCACTTTCTTCAAACACATGCACAGTTTTAACTAAAGTGTGCTACATAAATTACCAGACATTCCGAGACATTCTTGATAGAAGACAACGTATTTGGTTACTTAATAACATGATCATAATTAAAAGTCTACAAAACTATATTTATTATAAACACAATATCCTTACAGTATTGTAAGGATGAACTGCAGCGTGATAATTTATCATTGTACAGCTACCCTTTTTCTTATACATTTTTGTTGGGCCTGATGATGACTCGAGATGAAACATGTAACCATTTTACAAAAACAAGGATACTGTATTTATAATAAATATAGTTGTGTTGACTACTGTAAATATCATCATATTATTACAAGACATTCTAGTGTACGGTTCTGATCATCTCTATATTTTATGTTACCAATAGATGCATATAATCTAGTGTGAAAGTTATATTCTTCCAATTTACACGTATGTGTATTATGAAAGATAAAACATTAGCAATGACAACAGAACCTAAGCTACCAACTGTGCAATCCATTATAATTGCGTTGGTTATTAAATCATACAGAATGCGGTATAAATCATAACATTCTATAAAACTGAACACTCTTGTTATTCAACCTGATTCCACTGAAATTTTGTTTCCTGATGTCATCTTTTCAACCTACAAGCACTCCTGATTGGAGGGTTCAAACACCTAGCATTTGTTCTTGACGTAGCAAAGCATGTCACGTTACAAATTCCTGTAGACAGATCCAACAGATATTCATGGGGTTCACCAACAAAATCACCCAAATCCAAAGGGACTAACTTGTATAACAAGCTGGCAATCTCCCTATCAAACATGTCATATTCTAACAGCCAAATATCAAAAGAAAAGTAGTAAAATACCAAACTTTTAAGATTGGTGACACAAGAAGCTGTAGAGGATCTGAGAATTTATATTAATGCAAAGATATTAAGAATGTACAGAGTAATAATGAAAACGGGGATTTACAACATGCACACCACCAATGAATTCTTTTGTTTTAAAGGTTTAGTAGCATATAGTACAAAAAAAATTAACAAAACAGCAAGTACACTGAATTGGACTGAAAAATCAATATAGTTGTACATTTATTGAAATGAAGTATTATAATAATAATGATGATTTCTTTTTTTGGGCATTCTTGACTTTCTTCTTCAGTGCAACAATATCAATATCAGAGCTCTGACTCACTGATGAGGTCTTGTACTGACGTTCTTCAGGTGGTATGAATGGTTTCTTTCGCTTCTCTTCACGCAATTTAGCTGCTGCTGCATGCTTTTCATCCTTCAGTCTGCGCCTACGAGCCTGTCGCTGCTCTTCCTTCAAGAAATATTCTCCACTTGCCAACTGCTTATCTACTTTGCTCTCTTGCTGTGGGGGAGGGAATGGGGTGTACTCTTTCTTGGTTTTCTTCTTCTTTGGCTGTTTCCGTTTACTTAGATTCTTGCTATTAAACTTGGGGAGAAATCGTTCCCAATTTTCATTTTTTAACTTGGTATCTTTTGCCAGTTCGCGCTTGATCATGAGAGCTTTGATATTGTAGATGGGATGGATGTTCCGCATTGTGTCCTCAACAACACGCCGAACCTGCTGAAGACCTTTGTAAGGACCCAAGGCTGCTACAGTTTGACCCTGGACAAGAACATAACAGTCAGTCAGCAGTTCAATAGACTTCAGAGTGCAGCCACTGGGTCCAATTAGTCTCTGCCTCCTCTTCACAAACTTCTCTCTGTTGCGCACTAAAGACCCAATTTTTATAATGTCCGATCCTACTTCATCCTGAAGAACGCGAACTGCTTGTTCATATGGAACACTCCTAGACAAAAGCTTAATCATGTCCCTAGCCTTTATAATGATGTATGGATCCCAAGTGCGACGAGTTGTTCGCACAGTCATACTGCCTTCCACAACATCCAACTCCGCCTTAATGCCGTGTTCTTCCAAAGACGACTGAACCAAAGGCCAACATTCCCTCAAGTAGTGTTCCCTGTATTTCGGGAACAATGTTGCAAAAGAACTTTCTTCTAACAGTCTGTGTGGATTGTCGCCCTGTCGAAATTCGGGGATTTTCATAGACCACGCATTCTCAACCACTTCGGCATTTCGTCCGCTTTTTTCTTCCAAAGCTGCACTTGCCATTTTTGGGGCGTATCACGCAGTAATTGAAAATGTACAAAATTCAAACACAACCTTACTCACAAAAAGCCCTCATTTCTCCGCACAACAGGGATCGAAGTGGTTACGGATCGTATATCGTGGTAACAATAACCCGTTGCGGAGTAACTAATTACTCTTATCCATGCTAATTACCAAGCGCTGTACAGTAATCTACAAAGACTAAGGTCACCACAACAACTCTAAACACCTGCACGCAACCACAGTTTTGTACTTCCGCAACCACGCAGCAGAAGCTGGCAACCTGGAAATAACAGAATAAAATAGATTAAAAATTATCTGTGAGCACAGCACGGAGTAATTTGTAACCTCTGGTCAGCACAAATCATCCCTGGTCAGAGAGCTTTATAACAATCGATGGCGAGGTCGATGTATTCATGGCGTTGGTGTGGGTACGTTTGGTGTGAGAAAGAATTTTTCGAATTGATATCGGTTATCATCGACTAATAAATTCGGCGGTTATTTCATTAACAAGTACAGAATTACGCAGCTTGAGATGACTCCACAATCTGGATCGGTTAATGGCCGTAAAGGGCAGACTGGTGCTTACAAGGACAAAAGTAAACCAGTAGATATTCGTAGCAGCAACATTAATGCAGCCAAAGGTAGAAGTATTGCCATATGCATTTCTTTAACCTGTATTGTTGTTGTTCTTATTCAATACGTCAATTTTTCTGCCGGATTTAATAGAACGAGTATGGAGTGGGGACATTATTGAACATACTGACGCGCATAACCTCAAATTCTAGCAGTCATTGGGTGCATGTTTCCCGTGTGTGTTGCGTACAGGAGTTACCAGTGGTTTTTTCTCTGTCCGGGCAGACTGCACTGTCCTGTATGGCGTGATTTATTGACCACATGTAACAGTAATTGGTTTTGTCAGTCATTCCTAAGGTGTGTGTATGTGCGTGTGTGGTCGATTTCCGAAGGCCTCTTTCTGGCTTTGTTGCAGTTTTGGTGAAGAAGGCGCTAATTGTAAGGAGTATGCCATTTGGCTTAGCGGCAGTAATATTTTAGCATGAGGTAGAGTTTTGGTCAACTGAATTTAGATGTGTTGTATGTTGGTTTGTATGCATGAATGTGGAGAGCATTAACAGTTGTGTATTATGTTTCACCTTATGTTAAGTAAAGAAACCGTACTTCAGCTAGTCATTTCTATTTTTATGTGTTTATTTATCCAAGGCTGTGTGGTGCACTGACATAGAATAAGGGACATGTATGCCCCACCCAGGATTTGAAATGTTTGCTGTTATTTGTGCAGTAACACTTTGAAATATTCTTATCTTGTTAACAGTAGCAGTATTTTTGAGTGACCATGGTAATGTGAGTATTGCACATATTATAATGTAGCTTCATTTGTGCCTTCCTTTTTTCTTGTCTCATAGAATTCAGAGTTTGTCACCTTAGGATTAGCATACTTAATTCATTATTGTTCAGCTCTGAGTGCCCATATTAATGACAGCCAACCCAGATAAAGAGACAAAATGTAAATCACCAAGGGTATGTTTCCATTGCAATTACAGAAATTCATGTCAAGTATGCCAGCATTCATAAAGCTTGGCCTTGTGAGGCTTCATTTTAGTGACAAATGTCACAACTGCTATTTAATGGAATTATGAAAAAAGTACTGTTTGCTCTTGTGACTACACAGCTCAAGAAGTTATCGCCTCCCTCACTGTATCGTGTCGGAAAGTCCAATGCACTGGCCTGCCATTTTAGTTTGTGTTCTTCCGTAAGCATCTTCATCACCCAGCGTGCACACAATTTCCAAAACTCAGGTTTATCGGACACAATTTTGTGAAGAAGTGACTGTGAAATTTGAGGAAAATGCAGGGAAAGTGACGTAATGGTGAATCATCTGTTCTCTCTAATCTTCTCTTCAACTGCATGCACCAAATATTCATTCACCACAGATGGTTGGCCACTCCACAGATCATCATGCACATTTTCGCGTCCTTCATTAAACAGTCACACCCATCTCCATACCATTAAACTATTCATGGCATGTTCTGCATACACATCACAAAGTTGATGGCTTTGAGCCAGTTTCATGTTCTTCGCATTCAAGAAATGGGTTACAGACCGCATTTCACATGCGGCGGGATTCTCAATTTTCTTAAACTTTATAAACACACAGCATGATGCGTAAACACTGTTCGAATGTCTGCAAACTGTGTCCATGCCTTGCCACAGTATCAACAAACTCGGCACGCATGCGCTGTATCATGACCACAGCGCTGCAGCAGCAATATTCACAAACGGAACTTATTTTCTGGATAACCATCGTATTTTGAGAACTTACTCTGGTGTTTTCTTGTTTAAAAATGCAACAGATTTTATATGTGATTGTGATGATGTATCATGCATTCACAACATTACGTGAATTTTATTGATTTGTGTAGGAAATTAGTTGGTAGAAGTACAGTGTATAGTCTAGCAATTGGTTTGTCAGATGGTACAGGAGAGAGGATGGTTTCGAGGAGCAAGAGGAACGGATGCGCCGTTTATGCAGTTTCTCCTGTTCATTGAATCATGTAGGAATATTTAAGAACCACTTAATGTGACATGGATTCTGTAGTTTTATCATGTTTCTTTAATTAGGCTATACATCATTGTGAAGTGAAAAACTCTACAACTCTGCTGTTGTGTCACTGATATCTCTATTTATTTACAGCTGTAGCTGATGCTATTCGCACCAGTTTAGGTCCTCGGGGTATGGATAAGATGGTAAGTCTTGCAAGCGAGGCCTTCAGTTTTTGTGAAAAGTAGGATGTTAAGCACAAGAACTTTTTGTCTTGAAACTTATTTCTATGTCCTGCAGATTCAGACTGGCAATGGAGAAGTAACAATTACAAATGATGGAGCAACTATTCTCAAGCAGATCAGTGTCACACATCCTGCAGCAAAAATGGTAAACTTACGTGCTGTTTCCTGATCATGAAATTATTGATATATATATATATATTGCATTCCCATATTCTGCCACTTTAGTCTTGTAATTTTGGTAGTAAAGACCCGTGTACATGGCTGATATACAGTGGTATTGCTTTTGAAAAGACGTAAATGAAAATTGTGTTATAAGAATGCAGGTTATGTGTTACAGTCACATTGCATTTTGTATTACTGGTGCAAGTAGGCAGGTCACAAGCCTCCTGAGCATGAGCGTAGTAATGGCGTTTCATCGCAGTAGGAATAAAATTGATTTTAATACATATTTTCACTGTGAAATACAGCACAAATTACTTTGATTCTATCATTTTATTTTATGCTGTATATGTGTTTCTTCCTATCTACCCACATATTTTTAGATAGTCTGCCAGGTGAAGAATGTGATTGTGTACGTGCTTATTAAGCAGATAAGTACTGATAATGAAATTGTAATATGTAGAAAAACACTAATTAGTAAGATTTTAATGTGTGAGAGTAGAAACCAATGAAGATACAAAAAATGATCCTTAGATGGAAGATATTGCCACTCCCAGTGGCCGCATGGTCTAAGGCATAGGTCTGCAGCCGCTCACCTGCCGAGACCAACTGTGGCGTATCGTTGTGTGTGATCAAAAAACCTCAAGAATGAGGAGGCCATGGCCCGTGTTGGGCCACAGCACCGGTGGAGGGGGGGAGATGGAAGATATTATAACATTGACACCCTGGTGAATAGGATTTTAGAATATCACTTTTTGGGGGAGGAGTGAGTTTTCAATTATGAACAAATGTGTTGATTACCAAGAGTACAGCAGTATGAAAAATGTAGAGTTTAAGAATGTGTTAATATTCTTCATCTGGAATAAATCTTTATGCCTTGGAGCTCAAATTGGGACTTATCTACATTTGTTGTTGGTTCCCTCTTGCAGTTGGTTGAGCTGTCAAAAGCACAGGATATTGAGGCAGGAGATGGAACAACAAGTGTTGTGGTGGTTGCAGGAAGTCTCCTGGAAGCTGCAGAAAAGCTGCTGCAACGCGGCATCCATCCCACCATTATCTCCGATGCATTCCAGCTTGCAGCTGCAAAGTCTGTGGAGATCCTTGCTGGAATGTCTCGACCCATTGAACTGGCAGACAAAGAGAGTCTCATCAAGAGTGCGTCCACTGCTCTCAATTCCAAGGTACATATTTTAAGCCATGGACATGAAGATGCAACCACTGCATGGCTGGCATTGTCCTGCATTTAGTGCCAAGGTTAGGAATGAGTGGAGTTGTACTGCCACTCCCCCGCATGCCTGCACTGCCACTCTGCATTCGAGATGTACACAAGAACAGCTTCTAATAAACATTATATATTTGATGTGGTCAGTTAGTAGCCTTCACTGTAGGAGTCTGTGTTTGTTCCCAAGGCATTGCATGTGGGATTTGTGGTGGGCTGATTGGCACTGGGACAGGTTTTTCTTTAAGTGCTGCAGTTTTCCCCTGTCAGTATTTTTTTATCAGTGCTTCATATTGGTATTCATTCTTCTAATGACATTGCTGTATTATCATGCCAGTTGACAGGTGTTTTTAAATAAAATGCTGTCTCTTGCTCACTCTCTCTCTTCTCGCATCCACGCACAAATGTGCACAAATACACACACACACACACTCATGTATTTTATTTCTAGTCCCACAGCTGCCTTGGTTCTGCAATGGTTTCATTGTGTAGGAAATTCATTTTCATGGAGCGCTGAATCATATGCTGTATTTGCTACAGGTGGTTTCTCAGCAGTCCAGTCTGCTGGCTCCATTAGCAGTTGAGGCTGTTCTGAAGGTCATTGATCCAGCAAAAGACAGAAATGTGGACTTGAAGGTATGTTGCTTTGTATTAATAAGATCTGGAGATAGACAGTTATTTTTGGAACACTGAATTACAGTAGTTTTTTCTGTAACATGTTTTGATGATGTATGATGTGTTCCAACTGATGGCAGAACTGTGTGAAAACCACAGCAGTATAGAAGGAAAAGTGAGGCAAATCATATTCACTTGCATTGATGTGGATAATGGTTGGTGAGAAGCCAGGATATGTAATAAATGGCATTTTGAAGCACACTGTTGTAATCACAGAAACTGTAGTGTTTAAACTGTTTTATTCCCCCCACCCCATTTGTTAAATTAGCTTATGGGACAGTTGGTTGTTTATTAATGGCTTAGCATTTGTTTTTTGGGTTACACTTCTCAGTAAAGACCAGTTTTGACAGTGTATACAAAATTATCATTGAAGTATTTGATATTAGACGCATTCATAAATGTGCTTCATGGGTAAAGCGACTGCACTGAAGGTGTAGAATTTCCAGCTGGGCGTGAGTATGTTATGGAGCCAAGAGGTTCTGCAGCATTTTTAACATGCCTTGGGGAGCTACTAATACTTCTTGTAAACTTTGCAGGATATTAGAGTCATCAAGAAGCTTGGTGGGACTGTTGAGGACACAGAGTTGGTTGATGGACTTGTGTTCACACAGAAATCTGCAAATGTAAATGGACCCAGGAGAGTTGAAAAGGCAAAAATTGGACTGATACAGTTCTGCATATCCCCACCAAAGACTGACGTAAGTTCATACCTTATATAATGTGCATTATCTTAGCCCCTTCTTCTTATCTTCTTATAAAGCGCTACAACCTGTATAAGGTTCTGGCTTGCTCAACTACTTTCTTCCAACTGTCTCTATTCTGTACTACTTTCTTCCAATTGTGTACATTCATGCTCTTTATATCTCCCAAAACGTCATGTTCCCAATGTGTTTTAGGTCTTCCAATTGGTCTTTTAGACATGGGTTTCCATCTCTTGATCTTCTGCACATTATTATCTTCGGCCATGCATTCAACATGGCGTAGCCAGTTTATTCTTTGTTTTTTAACCCCATTATATTTTGTCATTTTAATATTTCGATGATTTCTTGATTAGTTTTAATCCTCCAGTAGCCATCATCTGTTCTAATAGAACCAAATATATTCCTCGTGATACTTCTTTCGAAAATCATCAGTTTATTTATCACATTTTCTTTAAGTACCCATGTTTCGGACGCTTAAGTTACTATTGGGTGAATTAACCTGTTATAAAGTTGTAGTTTGACGTTTCGGGATATTAATTTTGATGTGAATAGTTTTTTATGAACATGGTATGCCCATTTCCTCCTCAATGAATTTGTCAGTATTCACCATTGATCCCAAATATTTAAATGAATTTACTTTTTCAAACTGCTCTTCTCTTGTATTTAAATTGGTAGGCTGGAATATTTTCCTGGTATAATATAGATATTTGGTTTTATTGTTATTTACTGTTAGTCCACTTTAGCCCCTTCACACCACTTTTTAGACATATTTGAAAGGTACTTGGTACCTATATCATCACGTTCATCTGCTACATATAAGTACCCAAACTATGCAACTGATTTAAATTAAACTCAGAATGTTAAATTGTACTAAATATCTGACATTTGGAAGGTTTCTACTTCAGCGGACGATATGTATTTCGATGTTTAGATGGACCACAATGTGATTGTGTCAGACTATGCAGCTATGGACCGTGTGTTAAAGGAAGAGAGGGCATACATCTTGAACATTGTGAAGCAAATCAAGAAGTCTGGCTGTAATGTGCTGCTGGTACAGAAATCTATACTCAGGTATGCTGAAACCCATGTGGTGGGAACCTAGTGAGTTCAGTGGGAAAAGGATACATGCAAGAACCATTATTGAATGAGGAATAAAAATATAATCATCATCATCTTCAAGTGTATTGTTAGTGTGGCTTCCCAAATGGCACGCACACGCGTGCGTGCGCACTTGTGTGTGTGTGTATGTATATGTACTGGATGCTCTGTTCAAAATGTTGCATGTGCGGTGCAGCTGGTACATCTACTACAGGTCAAGATTGCAGTTTGACCTGTGCGTTCAGAGAGAATGCCTTTGCTGTGCCAGTGTCCAAGCCACCAGTAAAATTTACATTATCATGATATTACATTTCCTTTTAGAATAGTTTGTATTATACTAGGTTTGGACCCAAGCTTCATTTTACTGTGTTGCAGAGATGCTGTCAGTGACCTAGCAATTCACTTTTTGGACAAAGTGAAAGTGATGTTAGTGAAAGACATTGAGAGAGAAGATATAGAATTCATTACCAAGGTAAGGTGGTAAGGTTTTTGGTTTACATGATCGCTACGTGTACTATAATACTACCTCTGGTAGACATGCGTCTTGAGCAGTTTTGTGTAGTTTTCCATGAATTTCCTCAGTATCTCTAGGTAGATGCTGGGATAGTACATTAAAATAGGCCTTGACCACCAGCTGGATTGTCTGTGATTGTGTCATTTGATGCTGTTCCACCTTTGTTGTTGAAAATGTTAAATCAGCAAGCGCATTTCATTCTCTCATGACAAATCTGTCTGAACCGCATTCCAAGTTCTGCCACCATTTGCTTTATCAACAGACTCTGGGTTGTCGGCCTATTGCAAGTCTGGACCATTTCCTCCCGGAACATCTTGCAAGTGCTGAACTGGTGGAAGAGGTGCAAACAGGAAGCAGTAAGTTTGTCAAGGTACGTTGTTAAACTGACACAGTCCACATTTTTCATTATCTGGTTTTAAAAAAACCTACTGTCTCCGTGCCATTAGATGGCGCCACTCTATATTCCTGTGTTTCTTGTTGGGTTGTTCGCAGCTGCCTTGCATCTCAATCTGTAGGATTGACAGCACTTTCTGGTATGTGCTGTAAGGGCAAACAGTGAGAACTGAATATTTAATATAACACATCCTCATGTGTAACATTGTTTCTTGTTGTAAATAAACAGTATTCAGTAATTTGAACGAAGTCATCCCGTTGTGTATTGATTCTATATATTCACTTTATTATGTATATTTCAGTCAGCACAACTATATACTAAAAGCATAGGTTAAAGCGACATGTTTCGACTTAAAAAGTCATAGTCAGGCTAAGCTAAGAACCGTTAAGTTCTGTACAATGTGTCTGTGCACATTTGGGATACCAGATGGCTCACAATGTGTGCTGTGATTCGTACCATGTATATAAAATGACTTATATCTATTATACTATTGTACTTATATTGGGATCAAGTATGTGACGTATGTTAGCGTGCTATATCCTGGGGCCGTTGTTTGGGCTTCTGGTTGTTGGCTTAGCCTGACGATGACTTTTTAGATCGAAACATGTCGCTTTAATCTATGCTTTTAGTGTAGAGTTGTGTTGACTGAAATATATAATAAAGTGAATATCTAATATCCAAAAATTTGACACTTTGGAGCACACTGTTGTTTCTTATTGTGTGAAAAGGGCAAATAATGAGAATAGAATATTTTACTGTAAGATATCACCATTGTTTATTGTTTTGAATAAACTATCTCCCATTATTAGCAACACATGTATCACTGTGGAGCAAAGTGTTGTTTCTGTTTGTGTGAAAAGGAGGTGAAATAAGGAAAGGAATGCAAGTGGGTTACATTACAAATTGTGTGAAAGTGGTGCATGTTTGCATGGTGTTCCAAGAAATTCCTTTTTGTTATGTAGTGCTGAGTAAATAAATGTGCTTCATTTGAATCTGTTGTATCTTGGTTCAGATCTTTTTCCCTCTAAGTATGGACATATTTCAGGAAAGAATTTGATTTACAAGTATAAAGATACCTCTACTGAATACTAGGTTTCACTCATGTCTGTCATCCCAGTTTCATAATATATGTATTAAATATTCTTTGTAAGGTTTTCCTCAGGTTTGCGGTGTGGATTTTTATGCACATTAAAGTAACTGAACTTGGAATACAGCGTGACAAGATCTGGGCTTTCTTGCTTCCAGTGATACATACCATGTATTTGATACAGTAATTTACAAACTATGTGGTGTAACCACTCGCAGGTGACAGGAATACAAAACCCAGGCCGTACTGTAACCGTACTTATTCGGGGTAGCAACAAGTTGGTACTTGAGGAGGCTGACCGTTCCCTGCATGATGCACTGTGTGTGGTGCGATGTCTTGTCAAACAGAGGTTAGTCATAAGTTGTAATGTTTGGTATAACTTTTAATTGTGTCTAGCATATCTGTGTGAAATTCATTTGGCAGTTTTAAAAATCAGTTACTTGGAATTAATGGATTTGTTTCATTTGGTGTCTGTGTCATATGGTAACATTATGGGCCATGCCATACAGGCACCAGTGGTGAAGATGAACACTGAAAATAGTGACAGTGAACGGCGTGATGTTGTTCATTTAAGATAGACTCTGGCGCGTTCTGTGTATTAACTGCATGAAATTAATAATGAAGTGCGCTTTCTGAGCAGAGGTTTGCTTAAACTCCTGTTAAAACCTTGCCCCTCTACAGAAGTAGTTTATGGGGAGGTAATTCTACATTTGAGTAAATGTGGTACTTGATACTTTTCTGTGCTCTGTTGGTTTCCATATCATTTAATTTCTCAAAAGTTGCAGATCTCTTGGACACTTTTAACCTATATTATTTAGCCCCACAGTGAGCTCCTGTACAAGATGAAACATCAAGTACACCTGTATTTGAAGACACAGTGCGGTCTGATTGTGTAGTTTCCCTTCGTGAGGTTAAGTGTATTTATGTATTTTATGATACAGCAGTGTTATACTGTAGCAGTTAAGAGTTTCTACATGACAGTATTTGTTACTGTTACCCGATTATTACTAGTTTCATTTAAAATCATGTGCCGAGTTTTTGGTTTTAAAATAATGTCCATACATTTGCATTGCGGTTTTATAATATAATTTTCTCTTGGTGCATGGGAAGTTTATTAACGTCCTCTAATTCCTCCTAGAAGGTAATTACATATTCAAAGTTTCATTAATATTGGTTTTGAGTTAACAGACTGAATATAGCTAACAGTACATTAACATCTATGGACATTTGAAGTTATCAAGGTCTTGATCTTAAATTTTTGGCAGTGTCACAGACATGTCATAAAAAATTATTTCCTTGGTGACAGTGGATGCTGCCTTTTGACCATGTCTCACTGGCTCAATTCACAGGCAGGGAAATGGTCGTTATAGTCCAGAGTTACCTGATTTCTGAATGCCTGCTTGTGAGTGATGTCAAAATGCCTTCTGAGATAGAATTTCTGCATTGTTTCACGGTAGTTCAGATTATTTCTGGCAGTGATGATCTCTGATATCGTACAACACATCTGAATATTTGTGATGTGATGCTCCAGTTTGAGCCACCATCTGAAATGGATTAATAAGCACATTAACCCTGTGTGTTAGTTACAAATGAACATGTTATGTGTTGTAGGGCTCTGATTGCTGGAGGTGGTGCTCCAGAAACAGAACTGGGGCTGAAGCTTGCACAGTATGCACAGTCTGTCACGGGTGTGGATGCTTACTGCTTCAGGTTAGTCTTTATTATGTGATGTCATATCCAAGTTCTGTTTAGAAAGTTTTTTTTAAATCTCACAACCTCTTTTTTAAAGTGATGTGATGGCCGCGTGATGATTTTCCATGGTTTAATACATTAGATCTTCCTGTTTTCCACTGTCATATTTTGTTAAGTAAAGACAGCTATTTGATTAAAGGACTTCATCAAATAAAAAAAAATACTGGAACTGCACATTTGTATGAAATTTTTTACAGAACGGGGGAAACTGTTGTTGCTCCTTGAAATTTGTTGGAAGTGGCATTTGGAGATGAGGCATTGAGCCAGTCAACATTGTTTGAATGTTACAAACCTTTTAAAAGTGACCAAGAATCATGAGAAGAAGGCTGTTCTGCTGGCTGTCTTATCCTGTCACAAACTGATGAGAAAGTCAGTGCGCTGAATGCTTTTGTGCATTCAGATTGACAGTAAGAGTATGAGAAGAGGTGGAAGTTGTAAATATAGCCATAGGATCATGATTTTGCAATCTTGACTCAAAATTTAGGCCTACAGGTTGTTTCTGCAAAACACATTTCACACTTCTCACAGTTGAACAAGAAGAGAACTCAGTGAATTTGCACAGACTGTTTACTACAAGGTGAAGTGGACAGAAATTTCAAGAAATTAATTATTACAGGTGATCAAGATGTGAGTCTACATGTACAAAGTGAAAATGGAGCAGCAGTCTTCACAGTGGAAGACAAAATCATCCCCAAGACTGGAAAAAGTGACAGTTGCTCAAATACAAAGGGAATTCTTATTTTCTTTGGTTGTTGTGGTTTTTTGCACTTCTAGTCTGTTACTGGAGATTGAACAGTGAGGCAGGAATCCTACCTCACACTTTTACAGCATACAGGAGAAGCAGTATAAAAATTAATGACAGGAACTTGGCAGTAACCCAGTTGGTTTCTTTGCCATGACAACACTCCTGTGCACACTGTGCTTTTATACACAGTAGGTTTCCTGTAATCCAGCACTCTTGATAGTTCATCATTTGTGGAAAGTAGTTCCAAGACCAGAAGTTCCACCATCTGTAACTTCTAGTGCATGTACTGAATCAGTGGCTTTATCTCACGTTATCTGCACCTTACTGAGCTCATTGAGCTATTATAATGGCTTCACAAGATCCAAAGATGAGAAACAATATACTGCTGGCAAGAGGAGACATGTAACTTTAATGATTCCTCAAAAACTTGAAATAATTAGGAGGCTTGAAAGTGGTTTATAATAATGCCTTGCATTGGAAAACCCATGATTGGGCGCGTGATAATTGAGAAAGCTAAGTATTTTTGTGATGAAATGAATATAACTGAAGACTGCACATTCTCTCAGGGCAGTAAGAAAAATCAATCTTGTAAGGACTTATGGTAGTAGAGGTACTGTCTGAAAATCTGGAATATTCAATAACCTGGAACCTCTCCAGTCTTGTGGGTGCTGGATTTAGGGAACTCTACTCTAAAAAGAATTACAGTCAGGTACACTAACGAACAAAATGTGTAGGATTGTGCTGAAAGCATGCTTCTTCTTGTATATTCATTGCAACAATGTTTTGTCTCTTGTATTTACAGAGCGTTTGCTAATGCGCTAGAAGTGATCCCTTCCACACTTGCAGAGAATGCAGGACTCAATCCAATAGCTACTGTGACAGAGCTGCGTAACCGACATGCCCAAGGGGACATCACTGCAGGCATCAATGTGAGAAAGGTGTGCATAACATCTGTGTTTGTTCCCATATCCATAAATTACCCTTCTGGAAGTTTGGGAATATTGTGTTAACACCCTTCCAGTGTGCTGAAATTTGCTTTGTAGATTTATCATGATAAGACACGTAGTGGGCTGATTAGCCAATGATTCAAATAACCCTACAGTCTCAACCACCTGGTGAAATGACATGTTTCATAACAAGGAAACAGAAAACCATCATTATTACTGATTGTATAAATTTTTCCTCTGATAATAACTACCCACAGAAAAAGTTAACATCCTCTTATTCTTGTTGTATTTGCGGGAGTTTATACACTGTATATTGGAAACTAGTCAGCTAGTTGTCATGTCATTTCATTTATTGCCATATGACAGAAGTTCAGGTCACTCTGTTTTATGTGTTATGAAGGTAGTGCACTTGGCCTGGCACATGTATATTGTGAGCTTGCACTGTGGTAGTATTACATAAGAAATGTTACTGGAACAAACTGCCCTCTAAAATTGTTTGCATAGGAGGATGGTGTAACTAGATTGTCAGCATGCTTGGTCCATTAACCATGTCTGCAAGTCAGTATTGCAGAGCCAAAGAAAGTTTTTAATCCTTTGCTGTTAGATATACAGATTTACTGGCAGTATGAAATTTAGTTAAACATCCCCTTGTGCCTGTATGTGCTGTGTGTAAGAGCTGATAAAACCTTGACAGTGATAGTAAATCTAGCTTTTAGTAACGATTTGAATGGCCGATACTAAAATTAAGTTTGGTATTACCCTGAAGTTATGTGATGGTTGCCTAAGAGTTGAGCATTTCATTGTGATTCGGATTGTACACAACAGTCAGCACATTTCACCAGGATCGGATACACATTATTATCTTGTAAGACATGACAGGGTGTACTGTTACATCATGTGTACCTAAATGTGACAGACCCTTTTCACTGTTGTCAGTTTGCAGGAAAATACATGTACAGAATGGGTTTAATTTCACGCACTATTCTAGAGCAGATCCCTATTTTTCAGATGATGAATTTGGCAAGAGTTTCTCTTTTTTATTTGTGCAAGTACGGTATTTTTGTATGTGAGGCTAGAATTGCAGAGTCAGTCATGCATTATAACCTTCCAAACATACTTGTTTTATAGAAGTTTTCTTATATTGTATGAAACGAAAAAAATCTGAATCAGGTGTACAGTGTGACCACTGCGTTAAGCAACCAAACAGAAATGCAAAACTGAAGTTAAAAATGTAAACTAACATCCATTAAATTATGGTGACATTTCTTTCATGCCACAAGTCGTCTTGTACGTGGTTGGACAATAAAGTTCGCGAACTCATCGCGGTAAAAGTGCTACATACCTCATTGCTGAATACCACCATAGTCGCCTTCAAAGTACTCCCCTTGGGAAGCTATGCACCGATGCCAGCGCCTAGTCAACCCTTCAAAACAATTTTGGAACTGGTTTTGTGGAATAGCCTTCAGAGATGCCATTGTATTACTCCTGATGTCATCAGTGTCATCAAAATATCTTCGTTTCAATATTTCCTTCATCTTCGGGAACAGAAAAAAAATCACTAGGGGCTAGATTCGGTGAATAGGCAGGGTGTTCCAACACAGTTATTTGTTTAGTAGCTAAAAACTCCCTCACAGACAGTGCCGTGTGAGCAGGTGCATTGTCATGATGCAAGATCCATGAGTTGTTGGCAAAAAGTTCGGGTCGTTTCCGTCTAACTTTTTCATGTAGCCTTTCCAGTACTTCCAAATAGTAAACTTGGTTGACTGTTTGTCCAGTTGGTACAAATTCATAATGAACAATCCCTCTAATATCAAAAAAAGTCAGCAACATCGTTTTGACTCTTGATTTGGACTGACGGAATTTTTTTGGTCGTGGGGAATTGGCAGTCTCCCATTGTGCAATTTGCCGCTTCGTTTCAGGGTCATCTTGGTAGACCCATGTTTCATCACCTGTGATGACATGGCCCAAAATGTCATCTTGCCTCTCCAAAAGGTCTTGGTAAATTGTGACTCTTCTTTGCTTTTGTTCTTCGGTGAGCTCCTTTAGGACCATTTTTGCACACACCTTCCTCATGTCAGGATCTTCAGTTAAGATTTTCCTGTTTCTCTGTCGATGGTCACTTGCTCTGCTATGCTCCTGACAGTCAGCCAACGATTTTCACATACAATTTGACAAATTTTTGCAATGTTTTCTTCAGTTCTGCTTGTTGCTGGCCATCCTGATCTCTCTTCATCAGTGACACTTTCTCTTCCCTCAGAAAAATGTTTCACCTGCTTGTAAACTGCTGTTTTCTTCATGGCATTATCCCCATGAACTTGCACTAACATCTCTCTGATTTCATTTCCACTCTTTCCAAGTTTAACCAGAAATTTAATGTTCCATCGCTGCTCTAATTCAAGCTCCGACATTCTCGCGGCGGCACACCAAAACATGCACAGACAGTAATAGATGCCACTCAGAGACTGCCATAGATCAATAACAATACACCTGTGAAATGCTGGTATGTCAATGTCATCAAACCATACTGAGGCTAATGTCAGTGCTGCCACAGCAAGCACAGGGTGGTGAGTTTGCGAACTTTATTGTCGGACCACATACCATCTTGACTTTGTTTACAAATAATCTGTGAGAACAGGGTACACAGCATGTGGAAAGGTTGCTGTTGTGATAAAGTACATCCTCTCCTTTTTATAACACTCAGGAGCGAGTCATAAGATGTACCTTTATTGTACCCTGTGTGAGGCAACTCTTGTAACATAATTTTGTTATTCCTTTCAGGGAGCAATAACTAATATCCTAGAAGAGAATGTAGTTCAACCTCTACTGGTTTCAACTAGTGCTATCACCCTAGCATCTGAAACTGTACGCAGCATCCTCAAGATTGATGATATTGTAAGTTAAATGGAAGACATGTTTCTCAGAGGCAGGGCTGGTGGTGGTGGTGGTAGCAGTAGCACCAGCAGTAGTAGTAGTATCAGCAGTAGCAGACTGACATACATTTCCATGGTACTTTTACTTCATTTGACAAGGTCTGATAGAAAAAAACCATTGACACTTCACATGCTGCTATGTTTTGCCATGGTATAGTGAAAATTACTTTTAAACATTCTTACCATGTACACATGGCCAGTGTGGTTCGTTCTGCATAGTATCCCACAGAAATTTGTATTGGCTTCTCTTAAGACTAGTGTAGAACATATTGCTTCCGATAGTTTAACCACATGAAAACTGAAATACTTGGGGAAGGACAAAATTACATAATAAAGAACTTCTAGGGGAAAGCATGTAGAAATCCTTCTTAATATTAGGTGTCAATACATCACGTAAAGGCACCAAATCTCGGGCCTTAGCCATACATGGGAGGGTCATATTAGGATAGGTCTTGGAGAAATTGGTTGTCAGAATGTGAATTCAACTGGCTGGTTGTTGGACTTACATGAACTCTGTGCTGATTAGGTCCCATTACAAGAATTTTCTACCAAGTAGTTAATTCATCTGCTCAGTAAACATTCTGTATTATAATTACTGATTGAATTTTGATTAAACTTCATGCGAGGAATGGGTGTCTGTATTTTGAGTTTATAAGCAAATATCATTTTTACTCATTTTGCAGGGTACATGAATCTAAAATCATGCCTATCCAGTTTCATGTGTTTTTATTATTCATTTCAAGTTGTATTTAACAAAAGGCATGGAAAAAATGGTTTGTATGTGGTATATTATTTATATTCCCACTCTTCATGTTGGGGATTGTAAAGATTGTGGTCTTTGTTGTGACAACGTGTAGACTTGCAGATTGATATGAGTATTCAGAAGAACCTGCTGCCTTTGCCTTCATGGTTGAATGATTAGGTACAAGTTTGTCACTGTTGCAAGCCTACATGGTGTTACAACCCATACAACCATATTCTGAATATCTCAGCTTTTGGTTGAGTCACTCAGCTGTGAGTAGGTAGTTGCAAGGTATAAAGGTTCACATTACATGTTTGGAAAAAATATTGTCATCTTACAACATTGAAAAATGAAACAAGCATGAGAGCCATGTTTTGCTTGCTGTGATAATGAATCTACAGCTTCAAATCCTCACATGATCATAATGTAAAGTGACTGAGCAAGCTGTTTGTTGGATTGTGTGAGTTTTAGCTGCAAGGATGTATTTTGAAATCATTTTTGTTTTTCCCTCTCTCTCCAGGTTAATACTCTTCAGTGAATTACACCCAGCACAGCAAGTTGAGGTTTGTACCATTTGTACTTTACCATTCAGTAAGTCAAAGTGCATGTCCACTATAATGTGGCCTATGGGAAGTTGTGAATAAATTACATTAAAGCCATTTATCATCATTTTTTTCAGTACATATTTCACCATTGAATTTATACATTTCATTGCATGCCATGGTAGAAAACAGAATGGTTTCATCTACATTATTTTCTTGTCTGTAAACTTTATATTCTAACCACTTTCCACCCATTCATTTGCCACTTCTACATCTGATGGCAAGGTCTCTTCACCACCTTTTGCATAAACAGCATTATGCAGATATTTAAAATATCATCATCTGCTATTGTATGTGAAATTTTCGTCCCCCAGTCATTTTGCACATGGGGCCGTTAGCAGGAAAATCAGCACCCTTGCAGGCTTTAAACCAGTCTAGCACTGCTTGAAGAACATTGCTAAATTTCATTTTCTTGTTCATGGTGAGCTTGTTATTTAGTGCAGGTAAAATTGCTTTGTTTTTCCATAAAGTGGAAACTGCAGATGATAATTTATCTCATTATTTAACCAACTTGATGCACAAAATTTGTTTCACAATTAGTTTTATTTTATGCCTCTACATGTTTCGAGCACCATGAGCTCATCATCAGGAGGTCAAAATTGTATTACACAGCCTCTGGTATCATCACACCTATAGGTGGCCGTCACGGTTGCACCAGTCCTCTCTCAACCCGTGCACTGCTTTAGTGGATAATTGGGCCCTGTTTCCAAGGCAGCATGATGTCCTCATTTTCTAGGACCCACTGATGCATCATGATATCCCAGAAAGACAGGATGCTTATGGCAGTAGCAACACAAAATTTATATAATATAAGATCATGATCATGTCTGAACTTCTTACAGTTTATTTTTTGTGTTGAATCCTATAAACGTCACAGTACTGTATATAATTCTGAGGTTATTCCAGACACTTGTGTTGGACAATGTACAGTGAAATGTATTGCCCATTTACAGTTTCTGCTGGCTCCTCTGCTACCATTAAGAGTTCATGCTTGTTCTGGATTTCTTCAGCTACTAAGTAATTGCACTTTCATTGTGATGAGTTAGAACAATACTAAAGTAGCTAGGGGGACGTACATATTCTCCCCATCCGGCAGAGTAGCAGGTAACTTGTGGAACAGTTGTTGGGGAGTAGAGAGCATTTCCAAAGTTCTGAAATCGTCTGCTGTGATGAAGAAGCTTAGGACACCTTCTGAGCCTCACTTGATTGAAATGTAATAGAGCTGAGCAGGCTTTTTAAGTAACCGTGTTGTTTTGAATTGCAAAAGAGATGTTCTAAAACATTTTTGTGTTTTCAGGTTAACTTTCACTGGGAACTCACAAGGTTTATACACGTTCACTAGTAAGTAGTGTTCACTTCATAAACTTCCATTTTGCTGTTGGGAAGAACTATCATTTTAATGCAGTGGTTTCCAGACTGTGTAAATACAGTATGAGTATGCAGAATGTTTGTGGGGCTATGCCAGAAAATTTGCATTGAGCAATATTATTTTAATGCAGTTCTTTTTTGTGACAACATCAATACAAATGTCACTCATAAATGACACTTGCACAGGAATAAAATCATGACACATGGACTATGTTTTGGACTAACCTGTTTTTACCGTTCTGACATGTAGACTGATGTGAAATAGGATCTGTGAATGTTACTGCTAATCTATGTATGCTGTGTCAGGGTTTTTAGCCCTCGGTACCTGACCCACATGATTGATGTTTTAAGCAGCAAGACTTCAACTTGTTTCATCTTTTCCAGGATTAACAGCTGCATACCAGAACAAGAATGGCGAACTAATTTAACTTGAACATACATTTCCTGAAATCTCAAAATATATCTGCTTCATTCTAACAGAAGTTCATGTGGCTGAAATTGTGTCACTTATGTAGTTTAAAAAGTACTAAATAAATGTTTATTTATAGTCTTTGTCTTCATACAGAATAAAGGTACAATTTCATGTCTTTGGAGCACCATATGCATCAGGCATCCGTTCTATTGTGTACCTGCAAATAAAAGCGCTTGATTAAACATGATAATCCCCATGCAATAGCACTGTCATCTGATAACAAATGATCGCTGCCACCACCACCCTAATGGTCACAAAGATGTCCAATGCCAAAAGAAGTGTCACATTCAGAATGGCAGTGTTACTCCAAATGGGTATACCAAAAGTTGTCCAACAGTCCTGCCATAAATATTGTTCTCCAGAATACCAAACTGTCTTCCCAGTGTGTATTGCTTAATGAATGAATCGTGTGATGTCATGTCATGTCAGGAACATACCTATGCTGGGAGATGTACATAATAGGTACCCCTGGAATCTTCCGTATCCTTCGCTTCAGATCTTTATCACATGTTGCTACAATGTAGCATTTGTGCTGAAATCAGAGAAATTGCAAGTTACAAAGGGAACAGGATCCATGCTACCATTACTAGGGTCATAAGACTATTGTTACCTGTGTAACTCGTTGCACAAGACAGTCATCTGCATATGTTCCCTTGTGGAGGCACTTTATTCGCTCAAACCTTGGATCCTTGATGATTTTAAGTGCCACTCTGTATTTCTGCCCCAGCTTCTCCAACTCGCCTACCACACAGTCAGTGACGTAAGGTATACCTGCGAGTGTATCACATCGTCAACCATCAGTGAAATACCCAGGTCCAAATGCAGGCATATGATTTGAATGGTGGATGCATGCATTATCCCCATTAATAATTCTGTCAGATTATACCTAGATGTCCTTATTTTAAAGAAAGACCTTTGAATGGGCTTCTCATGTCTGTTTGCATGAATCTCTTGTGCTCAATTTTCATAAGGTATGTCCTATGACTATCATTCTTGGACACCACTCAACATGGAAGTTTATTTCACAGACAGGTGTAGTTTTGATGAAGAATGAAAGCAATGTTACTTTTTGGTATTGTGAAGTATTACAGAGCTTAAACCACGAATTGCTGGGACAACCTTGAAAAGAGAAATTCACATTGCAGTCCAGAATGGATACCATATAATGTTATCTTGAAATTACAGAATACAGGCACTGCTGATATGGGATGCATTTCCAAAAGAACCATAAACATGGGTATTTGTTACATGAATCAACAAGTAATGTTTATGAAGTTAGGATGATTATTGTGAGATGCAAATGTTTCTAAGAAAAGGTCTTATATGCACATGAAGTCTTGTCATACTGATGTCCTAATTTATACATCAGGTTGAAGATCTAAACATTGCACTTACACTTGGCATACAGACAGTCCATCATATTCTGTATGATATCCAATTTATTTTTTATGGAAAAGTTGACAAAATTAGTGTCAATCAGTATGTGGTATGGCGGCCCGAGCTGTGTGTTGTATTGAAAGAAGAGGGCAGATGAGGTTTGTGGCCTGCAACAGAAATGGGATACAAAATTATTACAATATCTGTTTTGCCTGCCACAATATTTAGTTAAGACAAGTAATTACTATTTCAACATTTATAGTATACTTAATCATATATCAACTTTACAAGGCAGAATTATAATAAACATTTAGTAGTTTATGTATACAAGATTATTATTTCATCTAGCCCATATCACTGACTGCTTCCTGTCATCTGCCTTGTATTGTGGAAGCCCCATTCAATGCAGAGTACCAGAATATAATGTCCCACCTTTTTATTGCAACAGAAATACGTCTTAAAAATTTCTGATGATGCCTACGTAATCCTAACGTACTTCTAATTCTTGGTTATGGCACTGACAACCGAGACCTCAGCAAACAACACAGCCACAGTTCCTTTTGGCACTCATTTGCTCTTAACAGGTAGTTTCAATAAGCATGGTGATTTCTTGTGAGTGCCATCCATGTTTCCTCATCTGGTTTTTGTAGATAGTTTTGAATGCTAAAAGCTGTTACTTAAAGTACACTTCACTGTCTTTGCAGTACAGGATTCAAATATCTATGAGTTGTGTAATGAAATCAGAAATAAAGCTTGTGTTAACATATAAAAATTTAAATTAAAGGATATGAGTGGAATATATGTGCAGCATACAACAAAGCATGGATTATGGCACTGTAACACTGTCTAGAAGAAGATCTGAGGCAGAATGTTGGTCATGTCATATACTCACACTTCCCGAATCTTTATTTCATGTGGATCCTCTCGCTTCCTCTTTTTTGGAGGAGCCCGTTTCTCTTCCTTTCTGCAATGAATATAATTTCAACAGAAATATCTTTTATAGGACAAACAGCAAATTACATTTTTTACAATGACAATTACAATTTGATTTCACTGGTACTGGTAATTTAATATGAATCCATCATCAGTCCTATTTCAAGCAGACAAAATGGGAAAAATTAATCAACTCACATTCTTGCATCACTTGGACTTATCATTTTCTTCATCTGAGCAAATCTTTGTTGAGCAATTTTTCTTGCTTTCTTAGCCTTGCCCTGCAAATTAAAGACACATCATGGCTAAAATAGAACCACCAAAATGCGCTTTCTGAAAAGGATAAATGCAATGAAGATGGAATGTGTTATACTAACCAATGAGGATCTAACCTGATGTCAACATACCCAAACTTAACCTAATCAGGAAACATACATGTCATTAAAAAGGGCCCTAGTTTGGTGTAGGTAAGAGGTTAGTTCACCAATATGCACATCAGCAATGTTTCCCTGTCCAAAAACCGTTTATATAATGAAACACTGCAACATGTTTCTCTGTTACACAAATTTAACAATGAATATACACAGGTTTCATAACTTAATGAGATCCTATCTAGAGGGGTGATATAAAAAATATCGAATTAGCTCCAATGTTTATAATAATACAACTTCAGACTGGCATAAGATTGCACATAGTTTTCTGCAATAATCAATTTGTTTTTTATCAATATCTTAGGTTGCAAAAATGTAAGACTAATTACAGGTTCTAAGAATAAGGATTCATGTTGTGACTTGTTTAGAAAACTGAATATTCATAATTTGCAGTCTAAATATATATTTTCATTATTATGTTCCATTATCATGAAGATGGATCAATACAATTTAAACTATGACATCCATGGCAGAAATAATGAGACAAAATTCTAATTTTCATTGGACAATATCGTATTTGACACTTCCAAAGAGGTCCTTATAATATGGGCCTCAAGATTTACAACAGCTTACTGGCCTACATAGAGGATATATCTAAATAAAGAATTCAAATTACTTTTAAAAAAATGTTCTTTATTCCAACCCCTTCAATAAACTAGATGAGTATTTCAGATATAACAACATATAGATCTGGATCTGACTCTACAATTCATATCTAATTTTAATTTTAAACAACTAATTATATTATCAAATCCTTCATTTTATTTTGTTATTACTAATACCATGTATCATGTTAATGTATTGTTTCCTTGTATCATTTAATTTTTGTTATTGTTTAATTTTGCCCTATTGTGTGACTATATTGTAATTTCAACAGACTGTGTTGCATATTATTGTGGATAAATTCTATAGCCCATGGTTCCCATGTGGTACATTATGTGGATTAACTGAATATGAATAAAGAAGTGAAGCCATTAAAAAGAACTGTAGCATTATGCATAATATACTAACCATTTTAAGACTTTCATTAATAGTTTTAATACCAAAATTCCTCTGCAGAAGCAACAAGCACGTCAACGAAGGCAAAATACGAAGCACAAATACGAACTATTTAACCTGCGCACAACCTTCCCTGCATGCAATATGGCAATCATGGATCGCACAAAAGTCTTCGCGTTTCGCGAGAGGAGACATTTATGATCTGTGCTTAGATAAATGGTAGGATATCCCACTTCCATGATCCGTGGTCGACTCCATGGATTGTACATACTAGGATCCATATGTCTACGATATCGATCAAAGATCAGGGTGCTATCGATGCAATGTAGTTTCTAACTACCGTATCCGATGTTCCGGTTTGTGCATGCGGCCTACGTGTTTGACAGGAAAGGAAGGAAGTACGAGATTGTGTTTCTGGATGACTGATTATGAGCGAAAAGAAATCCTTCAAAGATTACGGTTATTTATTTCCTGCTTTTAGGAGAGTCTCCGAAAATAAGTACATGTTGCTTTTTAAAGCTGACCATGGTTACATCCGCATTATCTGATTGCTGTTGTTAGAGTAGCCTGCTGTTCCGAGAATGAAGTATGTGTGGAAAGTGATGTAATATCGTACAGAATAATGAAGCCGATTAAGAAGAGTTGCGCCTGTAACTTCATTCCCAATTTAAAGTAATTTTCTGTTTGAATTAAATTCGAACGATATCAGCATATTGAAGTGCTGAATTCTAAATTTTATTTTCGTAACAAAAATGATGCCAGACATAGTAGAATATCTCAAAGACCCTCATCTAGTTGCGAGAATTCAAGAGTATTATGGTGTTGAAGTAGTTCGCCCACCGAATTCAAGTCCTGTGTTAACTTCAAGTAATGGAAATGTTGGTAGTCTATTGCCTGGAGATGGAAGTGTTCAACTGACAACACGACTAGAGAAGAAGGCAGTAACAGGAACTAGTTCCCATTATAGCAGTAAATCAAAGAAGTGTATTGGTAATGGAATCCAGCCTAATGGTTGGTTGTCAGCTGAACCTGAAGGAGATGAAACATTGTCATCTGAATCAGAACCAGAGTCCAAAGGCTACATTATTAACAATTGGGGGTGGTACTACCTCTTTGTCCTGGGTACTGCACTTGGAGATGAAATTTTTTATGCTTCGTTCATTCCCTTCTGGTTCTGGAACATTGATGGTGCAGTTGGAAGAAGAGTTGTCTTAGTTTGGACTGTAATAATGTACATAGGTAATTCTTACCATTTTATTTCTATCCTGTTTTGTGTCTGTAGGTGTTTCATCTGCTGTCTTGAAAAGATGCCATTATATGAGAACAAATTTGAACACAAGGCTTATAGTTTTCTGTTCATTGTAATTCTGAAGGTAGATTCCAGTCATATCTGTGGTTTGGAAGTTACATGACTTTGGGCTGTGTCTGCATTGCGTCCAAAAACAATTTGCAAAAGTTTCCTTGCACATGTTCATGTAAAGACACCAGAAGTGTAACAGCCCATATATAAGATACAAGGTGGTTCAAATATGACCGGGACTGATTTGTGTGTAAACATGCCACACTGTGCAGCAGCTGTGCGACCTTGAGAGAGTGAAGCCACAACCTCCTCCCTCCCTCCTGCTCGGGTTAGAACCTGTTCAGTCCTGTCTGGGAGTTGCTAGAGTGATGAGCAATTATGGTTTTAAAAAAAAATCAGTCCCGTTCATATTTGAACCACCTTGTATTAATTTTAAACTATGATGGAGCACAAAATGTATCCATGCTATAACACTGCTATAGAAGTGCATATTAGTCTCTGTGTGTTCATTGTTTACATTGTTTTGTTCAAGTACAGACATTTTTTCTCCCCTTCATACCCCATTCCATTTCCTTAATCATAGTTCACATTCACTTTTCTTACTGTAACCAAATATCAGTCCCCTATTCAGTATGCAATGTTACCATCTTACTGATGCTTTACATTTCAAGAAGTAATCAGAAAATCACGTGAAGCAACATATACATGGAGCGAAAAAATGGACTTAAAACAGGGCTGCATAAATTTTATAAATATCTGGGAGCCATTCTAAAATTTCTAGGCGTCAGATGGTTGACGTGAAGCAACTTCCATACTGAGGACCCACAAATATTAAGTGCCACAACTAAATGTTATCAACTGGGATTTATGCATTCCTAGAACATGGAATTTGTACATCCCTGATTCATGAAATATTTGACTGGAAACCATAACCCATAATGTCTGCAAGGAGAAGACAAAAGGAAGCAGTAATATTATCTCTCATGATATGGGCAGTGCTAATCCATTTACCACAAGTTGATATTCTCCTCCCTAAGTCAAGCAGAATAAAAAAATCTTCACCTGTCTGTATGATAATTGACCACAAGATGTCCACCTGCATTATTCTGCCCATAGGAAAAAAAGTTTTATTTCTGAGTTTGCATCATGACTAATAACACAAGGTCTAGCAACTGATGTGCCAGGGCATTGTTATATAACAGAACCCTGTCTTGTCTCCCACATTACAGGTTACTTCACTACAGTAGGTGAACTGCCTCCAGTAGTTCAGTGAGCACCTTGTTTTACCCTTCACTGTTGACCATACCACTGTCAGGCATAAAGTAAAGGTGCACAGGGCCTTACCACTGAACTAATATCACCTTCTTTTAACTGTTATGTATTGTGCATGTTTATCTTAGCTTTCATGACAGGAGCATGCTGCAGCTTATCTTCCACATTGTTGCTGTAGATATAGAATACACAAAGGTTTTGATCTTTGTGCCTTGTAATGTTCACTGCCAAATCTCTGCACCATGGGCATCCAACCTTTTTCATGGCACATGGTCACACCAGTGACTGTGGGCTGATTCACAGGCCACACATGCAAGAATAACAATGTGATATACCTTACCACCCAAGAAATTAATTTTTGTAGTATATACATAAGTTACAAAGGAGGCTATATGCCACATAATATGTCGTGGTGGGCTGCAGATTGGAGACGAATGCACTGCACATTCTTGCCTGTTAATGATCATTAGAGATTGGGACATTTATGACTTTTGTTACATAATGCACAGAGGTTTTGATATGGACAGAATTTGGTTTGCATATTTGCACATGGTGACAGTAGTATCTCTGTGTGTTGTAGGTCAAGGTATTAAAGATATAGTTCGGTGGCCTCGCCCCTCTTGCCCTCCTGCTGTGCGTCTGCAGAAGAAGTGGGCCTTGGAGTATGGAATGCCATCCACTCACGCTATGGTCGGTGTTTCAATTCCTCTGTCTGTGATCCTGTACACAATGAACAGGTACCAGGTGAGCCTGGACTGAAATATGCATAGTTCATGCTGTCATTCTTTTGTACTGTGTTTATGACTTAGTTGTTTTGTTTGTTGCAGTATTCTGTGATTCTTGGAGTCCTGTTTGCCATTGGGTGGTGTACTGTCATTTGCCTCAGCAGGCTCTATCTCGGAATGCACACCGTCCTAGTAAGAATTTCCTGATCAGCGGTTGATTTATTACTATCTGTTATGTCACAGTGACACAAAAGTGATAACTGTCTACATTGAACAGATTCCTTCTTAATAAGCTGATAATAGTTCAGCTTGTCCAAAAATTCCTCTTATGTGGAACATAAAGGTTATTATTATATATAAATATACAATGATGTGTCAGTCAAACACAACACAGTTTTATTTTATCAGGTATCCTGATTGTAGGAGGCCGAGGCCCACCCCGGGCTGTAGCGCCATTGGAAGAAGAAGAAGATTGTACTATAAGAGCAAGACACATGCATTTTATACATAGTTTTATCAAGAATGTCAGCGTTTGGGATCCCACAGCGCATTTTTGAACATTTTAAGTAAGGATCTATTTTGTTAGAAGGGCCTGAAGATAATTCTGTAAGAATCAAAACATATTGCCCTAGTACAATAATAAACATAATAAAATAAAATTGTGTTGTGTTTGACTGACACATCATTGTATATTTATATATGTGTTAAACACTTCGGGATGGCAAACATTAAGAAAAGTTATTATTTTGTTTACAAATGTCTGCTTGTAGGCCCTTTTCTGAACCCTTTGAATCCAGTTCACATCTTTACAACATGTTTCTTTAATATCTGTTTTAATAGCATATGCTAATTTATGCCTGGTTTTCCCAAGTTGCCCGTTTTTCTCCTGGTCATCTGATATTGGATTTGTATTTCTCTTCTCTCACAATGTATGCTGGATGCCCCATTCATCTCATTCCCCATTCTTGCAGTACATTGGTAACTCAGGGGTAAAATGGATGGTGAAGAAACTTAGTAGTTATTGTGCGTTTATCAAGGATTCAAATATAAAGGTCATTTATTGTGATGTACGTACAAATTCAGAATAACCAAAAGGTAAGAACATCATGGCCAATTTCATCAACCAAAAACCCCAGTCTCCTGAAAAGTCTTTAATAACAATTTGTAGAAAGTGTTTTCATTAAAAAAATATTGCACAGCTATGCCATTTCTTAATAAATATATACAACAGAGTCTTGAAGTTCATGAACCTCAGTGTTCTGGATTTCAACCTTTTGTGGTAATTTTAATACCATTGCTTCAACATTTCATGACTGTTTCCAACAAATTAGGATGAGAGCACATGGCTGGTGGGTCGTCTTTCCCCACTTTCATGCTGTTGCGCAGATCTTTCTAAACTCAGTAAAGCTCTGTTTTTTCATTATTATTAAAATAAACTCTAGTTATTTTATGCTTTTTGAGGTTGTATTATATTTTGATTGCTGGTATTTCATAAGTTTCAAAACCAAACAAGCATTTGACACCAAAAATTTATTCTACTGGTTCATGATTTCAAAGCTCAAGATGTTTTTATCAGTTCAAAGTAATCACAGATGTCAGGACTGTACTGTATATTAATTACACAAATGAGAATCGACCCTTTGTCTGCCAGATTATATTTTGACTGATCAGGCACAAATTGAATTGGTAGGGAAAATAACATATGGCAGTCAGTTGTGAAGCAAACAGGTGTGTAGCTTAAGGCTCTTATTTCAGGACATTGTGGTGGGCATAGTGCTAGCATTGGCTCTGATGGTCCCAGTTGTGCCATTGGTTGATGCATTGGACCATTATCTTTTGACCAGCCACTGGTCTCCGGTCATTCTCCTTCTTGTTGCAATCTGTCTCGTTGTGTTCTACCCAAGCAGTGATCGCTGGACTCCAACTCGGTAAGAGAGAAGCCAAAAGAATTTATTTTATTAATCAAGTTGAGTTAGATTTATGTGACACTGTATTTCATTTTTAAGGTGTTTTCTGCCTCTATCTCAGTTTGACAAAAGCCTTCCATTTGATTTCTACACTGGTTGAGTGCAGTTCTACTGCTGTAAAATCCGTTTCATTGTCACCTGTGTGCAGTTCTGCCTGCCATTTGGTGTTGTATGCTGAAACATTCGTATTTCTTGACCATCATGTGCATGCTGCTGCTGTTGCTATTTCAAAAGAAAGTACCTAAAGATATTCATGATCACCATCACCACCATCATCACATTGATGGAGTAGACAGTGTGGCCTGTTTTGGCTCCACAGTAATTCTCAAGATTTCATCTTATGAGTTTGGAAATGCAGCTATGAAACGTGTTAAAACTCATCTCAGCATTGGTAAAAAATGTGTCATAAAATGAGATTGAAAATTATTGAGACTGTATTCAAGTTTTTTTTTTTTTTGTGTGTGTGTGTGTGTGTGTGTGTGTGTG
>Ga0123354_10000891_pt1 | contig 33324 bp, 19 predicted proteins | sample TergutLab28metaG_2_FD_97872 | JGI IMG/M metagenome (GOLD analysis project Ga0123354, IMG submission 97872) | Labiotermes labralis P4 segment gut microbial communities from Petit-Saut dam, French Guiana - Lab288 P4 | ecosystem: Host-associated > Arthropoda: Insects > Digestive system > Gut ... | reverse complement strand
TTAAGACATGGGTATAGCCCCCGGAAAGCCTTAAACTCCAATAACAAGCTTTTTGGGTAGGATGTTCCATTTTGTGTTTCTTTAAGGCTAAAATCTAAAATTATTGACAGTCAGTGGTTTTGGAGCGGGATACTAAATCCCCAACGTACAAATAAGAAAGAGACGTCGGGCCTTAAGACATGGGTATAGCCCCCGGAAAGCCTTAAACTCCAATAACAAGCTTAAAGTATTTCCCCGTAAATGTCACGGTTTTAGATTTTCCTATTCTACCAGAGACACCAAAACATACATTAGACCTGATATATATTCGTTAATAAGAGGAGAGTCTTGAAAATATTTAAAACTAAGCAGAACAATATGGAACGTAAAGTAAAACATATATTTGAGAGTTGTTTGACCGTGCATCTTCCTCATGAAATAGAGTTAAATGCCAACTTGATGCAACTAGGTAATTTTATTGATGTATTCTTAGCTCGACATGTTTCGGGTACATACGCCCATCATCAGGAGCATTAGATGTTGAGTTGCAGCATACGGTTTTCTGCGCCGAGTTTTTGGATGGGTGGTGGTCTTGAGAGTCGCTGTGTACGGTGCGGATAGTGCCGTCGCACGGCACCATCCGCACCGTACACACGACCTACGCAGCGGCTCTCAAGACCACCACCCATCTAAAAACTCGGCGCAGAAAACCATATGCTGCAACTCAACATCTAATGCTCCTGATGATGGGCGTATGTACCCGAAACATGTCGAGCTAAGAATACATCAATAAAATTACCTAGTTGCATCAAGTTGATATTCACTTTATTTTATAAAACCTATATGTATATTTGTTTATATTATACATATTCCAACATATTTCTGTCCTCCAAGCAACAATTTCAGGTAGCTGACACATCCACAGACAGCCATTCACATAGGATACACACCGGCATACAATGATACGGTTATTTTGCACTTTACGTGTTATATCCAGTACAATATATTACACTAAGCAGTCCATATTAACCAGGTACAATATTAAGAAATTATGTATCTGTAAACCTTGCTACAGGCTGGACGGTCCGGGGATCTATTCCCAGTGGGGACGAGAGTTGCACATCTACACCTTTTCTGTACCTTCGTGGTCTGTTCTAGGGTGACATTTGCCTTTATATATAATAAGGTTACGGTTTGTATTTATAATTTTATTTGCCAGAATGTCCAGTTGTTTTGGGGTGGCGAAAGAATAGGAAATATTAAGTCTAAAATATACATAAATAAATATATTTTTCGACACTTTTGTTTTCTCTATAAATTATTAATTCAGCAACTGTGGAAGATAGAAGAAAATTGTCCAATCCTATGGATAAGGTCAAAATACGTCCTTTTTTAAACATTCTGTGATCGAAAAATGTAGTAAACAGAATAAAATGGATGATGGGGTACGTTCTAACAGCTTACTAAGACATACCTGTAAAACATGATGCAGTACACAGACAGAGCTAACATGTTGAGCATTAAATAATGAAATAAAAAGCAATTGACATCAAGTTGGTCTCTCTTTATTCAACTGACATGGTACATTTTCTTGGTTCTTTACAAACATTTTGAATACAAATACACAGAATGTGCAACAGCGCAAGTGGTCTTAAATCTTTCGACATGCCTAAAGATCGAGGGGCCCATATGTGACATATGGCGTAATAAAACACGAAGGAGACATTGGGGAAACATTCAACTGGTAGCCAATTTCTGTAACTAAACCGGTCGGGTTTATCAAGCAAGAGAAATCAATGCGCTGTGTTCATGTCGTCTGCGAGTTGACAACGAACAGTCCCTGGGCTGAAGGAGACAAAGTGCCTCAATTTCAAAGCAAGAGAGCGATTCCTTCATCCCTTGGCTTAGTTTCTCCATTTATCCCCCCCCCCCACATAGTCTTCCAGTTTATGGACAGGGTAAAGCGGGTTCGTAATGCGTGGGGATGGTGGAAGACAGAAGAGAGGGAGGGCAGCGAGAGTCAGGTGCAGTAATCGATACTTCTCGAATCCAAACCAATACTGTTATCGTATTGTAGAGAATCTGAAGATCTTCAAAGGAGAGAAGAAAGAAATAAAGAAAGACGAAAGCGAAGTTTACAATAACGCGTTATATTAATGCAGGAATGCCGTTTCAGTTTTCATCTCGGCTGCAAGAACGAAATAGCCGTAAATGATATTTTCATAATTATTCTAAGGAAGTTACAATACTCTGTTCTGACCACGTGTGACACTATGCAGATACAATATGAAGTGACAAATAAATATGTGAATGACAGTCAGTAATGTTGATGTTTCACCAGACCTCAAAACGCAACACACCCCTTAGAGGTGACAAACAAAGAGATGGCACAAGGAACGATGTATAACATTTTAAAAAGGAATCCACAAATGAATTTATGAACTCTTGACTTCAGCTCCGAGCGGCTCCTCTCCATCATCGCTCACCAATATGGTCCGCACTCTCCTCAACCACTGTCACACGTCGCTCAATATTTCCACTGTGCCAGTATATAACAATGCATAATTACAGATTCTTTATGCACATATATCAGTTTTATTACAAGACCACCATTCACCATAAACACCATAAGCAACAGAACTACACTTATACTAATAAAAATCTGACGAGATGCAACGGTATGCAATTTGATTTATTTTACTGCAAAATCACTCTGCATGTTTCGGGTGTCCACCGCACCCATCATCAGGTGTACTAAAAACTGTAATCGCAACCTTCGGTACAGGTCATAATATCGGTATAGCTACTTCTCTCCAACGTGGCCAGGTCGGGTCTGAGTCCCGACAGTACTCCTGATGATGGGTGCGGTGGACACCCGAATCATGTAGAGTGATTTTGCAGTGAAGTAAATCAAACTGCATACTGTTACATCTCTTTGGATTTTTATTAGTATTGAATTATGAGGCACGGAACCATGAGCTTAAAAAGAAAAGAACTACACTTCTTATGTTTTTACTCACTGATATTTTACTACTTAAACTAGAAGTTTAACAAAAAATGTGTTTTAATTTTTAGCATGGGGGTGATTTCAACAAATTATAATGTTATTTATATTTGTTCTTATAACCCTGAAGATGGTTAGCTGAGTGGCAGAAACGTGTCCGTGATTACTATATAATAAGATTACATTCATAAATTCAAGTGTGTTTGTTGGCTCATTTTAAAAGTTTTATACATGTGGTTAAGTTGCGGGAAATGGGACATATTAAATTGAAAATAAAAATTTTTCATTTAATATTTTTTTTGTAAAACTCAAATTTATTGCAGTCTCTTTTATGACAGGAGCCTTTCTTTCCTCGAAAAACAACCGTGTTCACATTGAAGTGTGCAGTAAAATTCAAAACGCCTCAACACAATAAAGATATAAGCTCTCAGAAGCTCCTTTCTTCCGCCCTGACACATTAAGTAGCAGCCAAACAAAAACCATTGTAAATCTTATGTATATTGGACCTGCATCGTTGTGATAGTTTAAGAATAAGAGAACAACTTGTTGTCAATAGTTATTAAGTTGATTTCACTTCTTCTATGCTCAACATGTTTCGGACATTAATACATCCATCATCAGGAGCCTGCGACTTTTCTATTGTATCACCACATTGGTCGTGTATTCTTGTTTCGATATGTGTTGGAGTTTCGGTGTGGCTGGGTTGGGGTGGTATCCGTGTAGCAGGCTTCAGCCTGCTACACGGATACCACCCCAACCGAAACATGTTGAGAACAGAAGAAGTGAAATAAAACTTAATAACTAGTGACACCAAGTTGGTCTCTTATTCTTCAACTATCAAAAACCATTGTGTCTAAGATCGCATTTCGGTTCGCGCAGTTCAAATAATTGATTCTAAACTCGAATGACGTGCTGATATTTTGAAAACAATAATATAATGAATGGACTGCAACATAAAAATCAATTTAATGAGCTATTACGTGCGTCTAAATTTAGGTGAATTATATTTTAATATACGTCAAATACAGTTTTCTACGTAATCAATCGGAAGAACTCTCAAACGGGTAAAATCACGTGCGGTTGAATATAGGTGTTAATTAATGTACGTTACACAATTCAATTTGGACGGCCTTTGAAATAATTCTGTGAATGAGGATGAAATTTTTTACAACAAGTAGGAATCGGAAGACAGGCAGAACCTACAGGATGGTTGTGAAGGTGAACCATAGAAGCTGGACAAACGTCTGTAGCTCTCTATATCTAGAGGCGAGAAAGTAACGCCTTAGGCCGGGCGGGGAGAGGATGACGGAAATGTTTTGAAGTTGGTGAGGAAGAGGCAGTAAATAGTACGTACTGGAGAGGAGAAAGGGTGGACATTTAAGCAAATTTCACACCTTGCAAGGACGTAAAGGCGCCTTCTAAGGCATACTGAACACAATACTTAGTGGACACTAGGAAGCACCTCAACTGAATGGCGACAAAGCAGTAGACGATGTTTTGGGGATTAGTGAGAATTTGACGACTAAGGGAAAGCAAATTTTACGTACTGGACAACATCAGCTGACGACGATCAGACTCGTCTTTGACTACTGCCTTGCCACTGATCTTCTACCATTCCCTAACCGAGTTCCCGGTTGCACTTAACAGTCCAAATTACTTGGGAGTTACGAAGGATCAATATTTTGGTCTCGGCCACAGAATTCGGAAGTTTTGTCCTCTCGTTAGCAAAATCATTCCAATTCTTATCATGTTGTTTATGGGTTGCGGATTGTTCTGTTGCTGTGAGGGAGACACAGTTAGAATTTAGGCTGTGTCACTGATCAGAAATTTAGACACTGGTTGTTGAAGTCGCGCCTGCTTTCCGGTACTGACTGCCTTGTAGTGAAGGAAGTATCAGAAAGTTTTTAGACTCCAGTCTCTTCGGCTTGCTGCATAATCACGTATCATCGCGTGATAGCCCTGATTAATTCCTGTCAAACTTTACTCCATAATCACGTATCATCACGTGCTAGCCCTCACATATTCCTGAAAAACGTTGCTCCATAATCACGTATCATCGTGCGGTAGCCCTAACAAAGAAGCACATTTTCATATTTTCGGTCTTTCATCTGAGGACCATACCGTCGGTTCCGGCACCAGGCTGGTCAAAGATTAATTAGGCTTATGGTAATTATATACACCCCTTAATTTCGAACAGAAAGCCTATAAATCTGCCGGAACAATGTAACCCTCTTCACGTAGTTGGTATAATCCCCTGATTAGGCAGAAAGTTTCAAACTTGAGGCAAAGAATGACGATTGGTTTGTACTAAGCAGTGGCATCGGCTCCTTTGATTCATATGCCGTAATACCTAAAGGCTTTTATGGTTACTATCACCGGGACACACTTTACTGCACAACAGAATATACCGGTCGGTATACTAAATAGATATATTGCTGAATCTGTCACGTACCTGAACGTTCAGTGTAATGTAACAAGAAGTCACGCTGCAAAAGACGAAGTTCAAATAGCGATATATTTTGATTAAAATCGAAAGACATATATGAATATTGAAATGGGAAATTTGTGGAAAAAATAATGTTGTCTCATAAATGTAAAGATTTTGCTGTTAATGTCAAAATGCCGGCAGGAGGATTGCAAGTTTAGCAACACCAAATATTAAACTCTGAACTACAGGAAGGTGAATGGATCGTGACTTATTTTAAATGACGTTTTTGTTATGAAAGTAATACTAGGCTGAGGATGTGTCGAGAACAGGGTACTGAGGAGAATATTTGGGCCTAAGAGGGAAGAGGTAGCAGGGGAGTGGAGAAGACTACATAAAGAGGAGCCTAATGATTTGTATTCCTTACTAAATAGTGTTCGGGTGATCAAATCGAGAAGAATGAGATGGGTGGGGCATGTAAGAAGTACGGGGGAAAGGAGAAGCGTACAGAGGGTTGTGGTAGGAAAATCTGAGGGAAAGAGACAACTTGGAAGACCCAGGCGTAGGTGAGAGGATAATATTAAAATGGATCTTCAGGAAGTGGAATGTGGGGGGCACGGACTGGATCGATCTGGCTCAGGATAGGGACAGGTGGCGGCACTTGTGAATGCGGTAATGAACCTTCGGATTCCATAAAATGTGGGGAATTTCTTGACTAGCTGAGAACCGGTGAGCTTATCAAGAAGGACTGCTTCATGGAGTAAGTAAGTAAGTAAGTAAGTATGTGAGTAAGTAAGTAAATATGTAAGTAAGTAAGAATGTCAGTAAGTAAGAAGGTCAGTAAGTAAGTGTTATGAAAGTATGATTTAATTAAGCGTATCCTATCTCTAAATTTAGTTTGAGTTAAAACAATTACCAGATGGGTCAATCAATGGAATATGAGCGGTTATTATTAGTGATAAATATAAATGATATAATTGTAGGGAAATATGTGTGGAAACACAAGTAGCGATCATGTTCGCTGTTAGTAACATGACGGATCGCAACCTACTGTTGACGCTAAGATAAATGTGAAATGAAACATTACACAACCGGACAGTCCTACTGTCACTTCTACACGCCCTCTGCCTTGTTTGACTGCCGTTCCCACAGTTCATTGCGGTGCAGAGGGGGAAGCATTTTGAGGGTCATTGTACCAAGTGCGTTTCACTTGTGCTGGTGACTGATTCATCTTAATTTAGCCGCAGGTAAACACACGATACGTGGCAGATCCAGGGGCGGGCCGTCAGTTAAGGCAACTGACACATGGAAAGGGAAGGTACTCGTCAGAACGGGGTGCTCTGACATGTCAAGGCTTCGGATGGTTACCTGTTAGTAGGCTAAGTTAATCGGAATAATTACTAATAACCAAGTGCCTGCACCACAGAAGATACGACTTCTATATCAATAATACCAAAAGGTTAATGTTGTTTACGGTAGTGCTCTTGTTCTGATATTGCTACTTGACATACGAATGTACACAGCCAACAGAACACAATATAACTTAATGTTGAAATGTTTGATAATTTCCAGCAGCAGCTGCTGTAATTGTAAAAGGTAAAGGTAAACAATCATGCACTGGCCTGGAGAGGCCCTGAGGGTTCCAGGAGGTTCAGGCTCCCAGATTTCATTACAGCCGGCACATGAAGGGGACAAGGTTGTCAGCCTTACGCATCGGCCACCTTTATCTGGCAGGGAATATTCGTGGTACTCATTTTTGTTAGAGGCAGAGTCAACTTCCAGGGCCATAGTGACTGTAATTGTAGGTTTCAAAATTTTTAAGTACAATTCATTGAAAGGAACGTGAACTAGTACATTGCAAAAAAATGCAACGGGGCTGGCTTACAAAGGATTTGTTCCAGAACTTTACAGTTTATATTCCCATTCCCTAAATTTAATGATACAGATATCTATACGTATTAGTATTGTGGAACGGGGTAGCTCAGTCTGTATAGTTACTCGCTACGGGCTGCACGGCCAGGGGATCGAATCCCGGTGGGGGCGAGATTTTCCGCACCCGTACAGACCGGACCTGGGGACCATACAGCCTCCTATACAAGGGATCTTTCCCGGGGGTAAAGCGGCCGAAGCGTAGCGGTGACCACCCACCCATATTTAGAGCTGAGGTTAAAGAAAGAGTAGAGCTATAATCTACTCCCACTCTGGGCCTTCGCGGCCTTTATAGGTTGACCTTTACCTTTACCTTTAAGAATTATTATTATTACCGTATTACTTCCCACACGTCTTGTTATTAAGTGCACAGTCTCTGTATTTTAATGTTATAAATTCATAATATGATTCTTATATATATATATATATATATATATATATATATATGTGTGTGTATTACATATAAGACAACTGCCAGTTCTATATAAGAAGTATCTATGTTATATGTCGAAAAATTTCTTGTATATTCATAATTGTCGAAATATTACATAAAAGAGTTATGAACTAACTTCGTAATGAGTTTCATTGCCTGTCCCCAATCCTTCATTGATTATCGACGTGTAGCCTCAACAGATACTTCAATATTCAAGGGACGAATTTCACTATTTCCACACACCAAGGTATAGCTTCAACAGACAAGCCTGCTACAGATCCCATGAAATAAAAATTTCTCTGAATATTTACACCACAAAATTGCGACGATCTTGAAAAAAATTCTGACAAAAAAAAGCACTGCTCTAACATGAAGATAAATTTAACCCCCAAAGGTCGAGGTCACAATTTGGACCTAATTGTAGATATTTTCTGCACTGCTTCATAACTGCTGATTGTTTCCCATAATAACTTCCATCTGACACACCAACCCATTTCCAAAACATTTACCTAATATTTGTTGACAGAATAAAGAACAAATTTAAATTCTTGGGCTTGTTTGTATGTACACATATGTACATATTATAAGCCATGTGATTAACTTTACAATATCAAATCTTGATTTTTAATAACTGAGAATGACTTTAAATTTCCTATTTTAAATGGCGGTGAATTCTCTGCGCTCCCAAAAAGTTTGTTTGTTTTTTTTTTTTTTTTCGCGTTCCAAATGAACAGTGTTCATGTCAACATGGCAAGTGTCATTGTGTGTCAGTGACACTGGCGAATTCGATGGGGCAACGGGTAGGTTCCGGACTAGAAAAAAAAGTTTGAAAATTCCCTATAAAATTATTATGTTTGTACCATAAAACTGTACAAAAATCAGTAATGATAATAACAAATAAGTATGAAATGACGATATGAGCAATGTTTCATTTCATTACGTATAGTTACAAATTAATGACACGTATCGATTAAGATAAAAACGAAGCTCAATAACTGACATGCCACATACATGCAATATGCATATATTAGGTCCTTATTGGTGTATGTACGTTACACCGTTCGGCAGTCACACCACCACCGTATTAACCACACACCGATGTATTTTAATGGACTATTTTAACAACCGTAACTTTAGGAAGCACAAATTAATGCGCTCCCTGATGATGGTGTAAGTGCAACACCGAAATATGTCGGAGCTGTTTTAATGTAAATTTTAGTATTGTTTTTTAAGAAAACTCACTGGTGCATCAGTTGGTGAATAAATGAAATTTTGGGCCCAACAACAAACAAATTTCACATTAAAATTAAATAAAATTCCAAAACCTTCCAAAAAAATTAACATCACATTGAAAAACAAATAAAAAATTTTTATTTTTAATTTTCATACATTTAAACACCACAAATCATATTGCCACAATAAAGCTGAACATCCGTACGTATGAAAATCGCGATACACATGTAGTCATAATACAGCACTGTAGTGGTGACTAGTGACTAATTAGTGGAAACTAGTATATTACCGCGATAAGTGGGTTCCTGTTACCAAGGTATTGCACGTCCTCAGGTGGCGGATGGAGAAACGGCCTCCAATATGGAGGGTAGCTGCGAATATATTGAATAAGCAGTCGCGAGCAGCCGACAAGGGGTGGTCCTCCAGCTTGGAGGTTGGGCGAGGGGCCAACAACGCCTCACCGTAAAAAGGATCTTGTTACGAAACGTTTAAACAGAAGCACTTGTGAATGCGGTAATGAACATTTGGGTTTCGTAAAATGCGGGGAATTTCTTGAGTAGCTGAAAACCGGTTAGCTTCTCAAGAAAGACTCTGCTCCATGGAGTAAGTTAGTTGTATATTTATCCTAACTTCCGAAATAAGCTTCCGTTGAATTATGGAAACAACAAAACTTCTGACATACGTCAACTGAATTTGGAACAGAGCCGTTAATTAAGGCACAAAGACACATTCTTAATATATGCTTATTGTATTTATTATATTTCAGCATGACCTCAGATACATTTGAGATTTAGATTAACTTTAAGTGAAAATTACGGCATTAATATATAAATGTTCGTTTTTCTGTTGAAATGTAATTTTCTTGATAAACCCTTCGTTTTACTCTGGGGGTTCTGGGGAACATCATCGGGGAAATGCGTCTAGACGGATCCCCATTTGGCGCACTTCCATACTACATACGTAGCGGAATGTTCACATTACAAGAGGCTGGGAATTTAATTCGAACGAAACAACATGCCCCCCGCCGACTGAGCTGCTTGCGTAAACAAACAGCAGGCCTGGAGAAGGCTTGTGCAGTCGTGAGGCAGAAGATCAAGAGAAGAATAAAGAATAGAGCTTAAATGTTGATAATATTACTTTATCTTTAATACTGAGTTATGTGGAATTCCGCTTAAGAGAATACCATATAGCAGTGGAGCCCATGACGACGTTGCTGAGAGGAACCTGCTGATCAGGATGACGTACAATATTACATAATGACGGACTCCATAATTTGACGCCAACAAATACTGCAAGGCTGATTACTTCGAAGACGACGGAATGGGCTGTGCGTGTAAAACGTATGACAGGTGAGAATTATAGGTAATGGCTTTAAAAAGTTCCCTGAATAGGCTGGTATAATTTTGAGGATTTCGGTGCTATAAATTACATGATTAGCAACTGCGAGTACCAAATGAACTCTGACATTCTTCATAACATTATGGATGCGATAGGAAGGAAACGCCCTGAAACATGGAGAACCAGCAAGTTGGCTTGTCCTTCACGATAATGCTCCAGCCACAGGCCGGTTTCGTTTCAGGATTTCTTAGCGAACATCTTTGTGACAACACTGAAGCATCCCCACAGACTCTCCTGGCTGGGCTCCAGTTGATTTTGAAATCTTGCCTCGATTAAAATCAGCGTTGAAGGGGTGGCGCTTTTGTGATGGCGTTCACATCGTTAAGAATGCGACGGAAGAGCTGAAAAGACTTTCACAAAATGACCTCCAGGAATGCTTCAATGAAAATACACACTTTTGCTAGTCGCTGGTAGAAGTGTTTATTTTCATATGGAGTTTATTTTGAAGGCAAAGTAGTTTAATTGATTGTACCGTTTTTATTTCTCATAAATCAGATGATTCCACAAATATTTTGAAGCTACCACGTATAAATTATCGAAGGCTCAGAACCTGAAATTGGACAACATTTTGTAGAGCTAAGCACGGATATTGTGGTGATATTAATCCTAAATAAGTAGGGTACAGGGGGGTAAACTGCGTCACTACAGGGTGGCGTCTTACGAAAGACATCACGTGACTGCCAAGGCCTAGCAGATCACGTGACTGCCAAGGCCTAGCAGTCGTATCTCCCAGTCTAGCAATGCAAGCAGTCTTGTACTGCTTGACTGTTGAAGATATGACCCATAGGTTGCCCTAAACATCGGTAAATAACTTCCCATCTACGCTACGTAAGATTCCAGAACAGCGAAAAATCTGAAAGCCAGGTGTTTTAAAATAAGAAGAAAGACTACTGATCAAATTGTTGTGCTCAGAGTCTGTGTAAACTGGCGAAAAGGGCGTGGGTCGGAAGCCGTTTAAATGAGGGGATCGCGGGTTCGAATTTCCTCGACGGAAAGGAAGTCCGTCCCTCGTGTGTGTTGTGTGTGGTGTAGGTAGCGGCCTCTGCGGCGAACCGATCACTCGTCCAGAGGAATTCTACCGTGTGTGTGTGTGTGTGTGTGTCTAACTGTGTGTATTCTAGAAACCTCAACAGTGAGGCTGCCTAGGTCAGTGTTGGGCTATTACATCACAGAAAAAATAAACATAAATCAGACACTTTCGTTACATATTAGGAATGACTAATCTACAAATTAGTACACACCTAGTGCAGGAAATAGTGCATTAGTCTTGGCAGGAAAGATAAATATATGGAACGATGTGCTTAAGGAAATGGACAACAGAGTTGTACAAGGTTAAGGTGCAGTCTAAGGAGCACTGATTACATCCCTGAAAATTAGGGTTAGCTGAAGGTTACCGGCTATTTGTGTCTTAGAATGAAGGTCTCCTGTACTCACGAGACCAGAAACTGGATCCTAGAGCCGCTCAAAAGGCCGTAGAGAAGAGATAAACCCTGTCATCGCCGAGAAATGAACCCCAACTAACCGGTCGCGCAGTCTGTAATCAGATTAGTACGGTGACTGCGGGCTGTTTACTGTACACGTGGGCGAAGGTACTGGAGGCTTGAAAGCACTCGTAGTGGTGCAAAGAACTGCTGTGTTGAGAGGGAATGAATGTTAAACGAGAAAGGAAACGAAAATCAACGCAAAAAAAAGAGAAAAAGAACAGGAAAATGAAAGAGGGTTACGAGGATATACCCATATACAGGAAAACAGGAGAAATGAACGGAAACGGATGGAAACGAAAGATAATATCCGTTAGAAGGCCAGGACAGACGGAAAGAAGCAAGAAAAGGAGAGAAAGGAAGAAAGAAAGAAATAACAAACTGATAGAAAGAAAAAAGTGCAATATATTATTTGGAAACGATGTCCACGTGGATTAACTTGCTACAACGTGAGTCAAATTAGCCAATGTTTGTTTTTGGCGTGACATGCCCCCCCCCCCCCGATGGGCCAGAGCCTCCTCATTCACGTAGTTTCTAGATCACACACAACGCGCTACAGTCGGTAGGACTCCTCTGGACGAATGATCAGCTCGTCGCAGAGACCCGGTGGGATTCGAACCCACAAGCTCAGCAGTCGAGTGGCCGCAGACGTACACCGTAGACAGCGCGGCTACTGGGATCGGCAAATTTGGAAATGTACGGGTGAATATATTCCATCCCTTTCGCTCCATTCTCTGTAATTATCCATACAAGCACCATATTTACGGATATAGCGTCTTGGATATAAAGCATTTGAGTGCATGACCTCTGCCACTTCACAGTAAGTTTCGTCCCGTGAGATATTTAACAAGTTACGTCTATAAGACTTAAAGCAAAATATCTCTCGAAGCTTCACGAGATGGGCGTCGGAACAGCGGATGATGACTGGGTTACTGGCTGCGAAACAAAGGAATCGATGTTTGGTTCCGGGCAAGGAATACGCCTTCTTATGCGACAGGTCCGTACCGGTTCTGCGACACAACCAGAATCCTCTTTAATGTCTAGGTGCGAGAGGCTGTGCAAAGTTTTACAGAGGTAAAGTGGCCGAAGCCTGAAGCTGATTTCAACATTACGAATGCCTTTTGCTGGAAATCTACTCCTGCATATAAATTCATAGGTTGTGGAGAGAATATTCTAGTGCAAAGAGGTTACTACATTGAAGAGGAAGCGGAAATAGTTGTGAAGAGAAAAGTAATGTGCCTTGTAATGCAACTGTTCCTTCCTCTTATGTAAAGACATTTCTTGTTTACGGTTCTTATTCCCAAACATTCGATTTATGTTATATTTTGAAACGACATTGTGAATATGAGTCCATAAAGACTCTATCCTATTTTCTCCAAAATTTAACTTCGTTTCCTCAGAATTTCCAGACACATTAACGATTGAAATCTTCGCAATTTTCTTTAAATTACTTACAATTTCGCTCAGTAAGTTAAAACCACCAGGCTAGGTTAGAAAACGATGATTCATTCCATTCAATTTCAATCCTTGCCGGTTTTATCAATAGCTCTCAGTAATATATTTCAAACTTAATTTGGCAGCAGTTGCAAAGAAGTGCTGTCTCCTACTGTCAGATAATATACAGCAGAAAGTGAATAAGTGAAATTCTCACATACGCTTATCTTAATTCTGTCAATTTTAATTAACCTAACTCCTTTCTTGCCTTTTGGAACGACTAAAAAATTGTCACCATCAAGATATCAGGATATTATGACACATTAGTGCTTTGTTGACAGAGTTATGAACGTACAGATAAATCGGTTTATAAGTAAATATAAAAAATTAATGTAAATCGATATGTGAGTAAAAAATCAGTTCGCGGAAGAACATCGATATGACTATTTTGAAGTAGATTTTGGCGATGGCAAGACATGTAATGTACGTTTAACTTAACACTGAGGCGCGTTCGCGTAACCATTGTTGCCTTGTAAAAGCAATAATTATTATTACATATTCTTAGTTTGTGTTTATAGCCTTAGTTGTCCAGCATGGAAATCACATATATTCTACGCCGTATTATATTTTCATCTATGGCCTGTAAGGCCATACCATATTTTCCCACACTATCTCTTACACGGCACGGTTTTCGGAAGAATAATTTATTAAAAATAAAATGCGTGGTTTGACTTTACGTGCAACTTTTATCTGAAACATTTCTCTTTGTAAAAAGACTTCAGTGAGAGAAAGTCACATATGTACAGAGAGCTGCGTGTAGTGTAGCCGATATTGTTGTCATATTTCAATCAGAATTAAATTTTGTTGTGAGATTTTGGAAAAAACAAATATGGAATTTCATGAAAATCCGTCTAGTGGGAGCAGAGTTGTTGCTTGTGCACTGAAGGACGGACAGACAGACAGAAAAACAATGCTAATAGCAGACATAGCTTATAGTCGTTTTTCGCAAATTTACCAGAGCGCTTAATGAAATAAACGGTATATATTATGTCAACAGAAAACTGACAGAACCTGCGCAGAATCTGGCGTCTTCCTACGCGCAGCAGAGGCAATGGATATGTTAAGTTCCCTAAGCACTAACAGTGGGGTGATGAAGGTAACTTACAAACAATAGCGGGAAGTCCATTTACGTGATATATTGGATTTATTTCCATGACCTAATGCAGCCCTCACATTGGGGTGAGCTAGTTATAAATAGGCTAATTCAGCTACGGAAAGACAAATGCCGCATCCACTGCGCAGTGACGCTTAGCTTTCTCTCCATACGACTCTGTACCTGCTGTAGACAACTGTGGCAGCCCACGTAATCGATAAGCTGCAGAAACACTTACTAGCCAAATGCGCCATGATATCTTGCCCCGTGTCAAATTCTAGACCCCGCAGAACTGTTACCACGTGACCAGGCATGTCTTGGTTTCCTAACTCCATACCCGATCTAGCAGTATGGCTATAGTCACATTCACATATTTCAAGCATTTAACCCTTTAACCACCGAGTTAAATCCCATCTGCCATCTGCTGGCATTATTAGGAGCTCACCAAATTTTCCACGTTAGCGGTTTAAGGGTTAAATACATTTAATCGAGCTGGTACGACAGTAGCATCAACATGGAGAATGTATATACGGCCACCACAAACACTGACTTCATGAGAATTGTAGTAAGAAAATGATTTTAGCCAAATTTGTTGTAAATAGGACAATTTTAATATTTTGAAGATTTATGATATTGAGATTTCAACGACTGTAATATGAGAAGTTGCGTAAAACCTCTGCGAAACATCTTAATTGTAAACTGTATCACCAACAGCTGCATTTCAGATACTTGTGTAACTTGGCAAGGTATTGATTAAAAGCTCCCCCAGGATGACACGATAGTGTCGAAACACGTAGGAGTGTGATAATTTGTGAAATAATTGTGCATTTGTTGGTCATAGTACAAAATAAGAAAAAAAAACGTTCACATATTTTCTGATACATTACGATTTGTTTCAACTTGGAATACAGGAAGAATTTCATGTCTTATACAATTTGAATGTGAAATTGTGATGAGCCTAGGTATGACAGGTATAAGGACACGCGAAAGCAAACACCGTGAATGCCAAGACAGGCCTTCAGCCTTCCAGGAGGTTGAGGCTCCGAGATTTCAGAAAACAGTCATATGAAGGTAACAAGGTTCTCAGGCTTATATACCGGCCGCCTTTATCCCAGGAAATATTCCTGGTACTCATTTCCGTTAACAGGCTGCGTCGACCCCAGGGTCAGAGTGCAGCCGGAAAGAATACGTCATTGGAGAACTCCAATGAGAACATCGGGGTTCGAACCCGCCACTTTCGGGCTTCTAGCACAGTGTCTCAAATAACGACACCATCCATTGGTCGTGAGTATAAATATTCTGAAGTTACGAAGTGGCATTGAAAACCGGGGCGATTGTAAGCATTAGAATAAATAACAAGTGACTTAGAACATTTTACGTTTTTGCACCGTACATTTTAATATAATTATAAAATATAAGCCAGCAAAATGCACCTTTTCTAAACTAATATTTTATGTTTTAACTTTCTGATATCTTATATATGTTTCGAAACCGATGGTTCATCTTCAGGAAGACGGTTGTGTATACAGTTACGGTACAGTGTGTTTTATATGCATCAATCTTCTACCTACAACACTGCTTGTACTGACGCATGTAAAACACACCATACCGTACCTGTACATACAGCTTTCTTCCTGAAGATGAACCCTCGGTTTCGAAACACGTAGAAGACATCAAAAATTAAAATTAAAATATTAATTTAAAATTGTTCGTTTTGTTTGTTCACATTTTATAATCACACAGAAAACTGCGGCAAGTACAAATACCTTAATGAATAACAAGTACATAAATGTTTTAATAATAACCAAATGGCATAAAAATCAGGCGTGAATATGAACATGCCATTTAGGGGAGTGGCATAAAAATTTTTCTGGCTCTTTCAAACCTGCGATTATTATCAGTTGCAAAATAAAACCACGATTGGCATTGCTTATAAAGTCAACAGCGACTTGTTGTCAGCCCAATTTAGTATTACACCGCTACACAGTGTTCAATGGCACGACTTCCATATCAAGAAAATATTGTTGGAGTCTATTTAACAAAGGGATAGGGGATTTCCCGTTGACACTGTCCTTCTTTACGTACTATATACACAAGGTAATACTGAAACCTAATTGGTAATTTGGCTTGTAAAAGATCCGTCGGTTTTTAGCCTGAAAAAAGACGCAAACCATGGCTTCCCAAGTTAGGATTGTTACAGCGGTTGCAAGTAGGCGTTTAGAAATGTTTTTCTTTATGGGTGCGTTTATGTGGAGGGGCAGAGAATTACTGTGTAGTAGCAGCAGGCTAAAGATCGCAGTCTTCGCTCTGATTTCTACCGTCTACCGCGGTGGTCCATACCGCACCGAAACTGATCGCAAAATTATCGCAAAATGCATCTATGAACTCTGTTGAAATATTATTAATATTGTTGATTCAATCGCGACGTTATTTCGAAACAACAATAATTGTCAAACATCACATTACTTCGTCCATAACCTACCAGAACTGAGGTAAAATATTGTGGTGTTCTTTGTGATGGGATGTGTAGCGCATCACTTGGTGATTTGTGTCAGGCGACTGCAGCGAGCGCGCTGGCCTTATCTGCAATGGTCAAAAAGTCCATTGGACTTTATGGCCCTTAAAGCTGACATTACAACTGGAAACATCGGGCAACAATCACTCAGTGACCCGACGCCAAATCCCAGAAGATATAAGACCTCAACCTTTACGAAACCCTGAACAATCGCATAAAATAAAGTGTTTGACACACAGCGTAGGGGGTTAATGGTGGACACAAGGAATAACAGCAACCAGCAGCAAAATAGTATGAAGAACAAAGTGTTTATAATTTGGTCAAATGTCGGTAAATACGAGTAGATTCTGTATTATACCTCGTCAGTTCCGGGAAGACAGTCATTTGTAAAGTTAACCTTACAGTTCAAGAGTCATTCGTTTAGCTCACATTTCGCCCTCTAGTTTACGTCACCAGGCATAAGTAATATCTGTTTCACAAACACGTCAATATTTCGAAATATATACTTCGTCTCCCGCACAGGGCATTTGAAATCTGTCACTGTCATTGACTGAATTTGCGATAACAATGATGGTGTTGCAGAAGGGACGCGGGGACAATTTCCTGACCAGATGAACCTCTGCGAGGTTCTCAAAAATCACTCGGCACTGTGAATTGAAGAATTGTTTTTGTTAGACGCAAATAAGTGAAAACTGAAATGTCTGTAATTATGTGGCCTGGATCGAGGGGCGGGGGGGGGGGGCGGGGGGCACACCTTACGACCCCCCTGGGTACGGGCGGGAAAGCAGGTGTTCAAAACAGCCTGGAAAATAGTAGACCAACTGCGTGACCGAATGTCACGGTATGGTGGGCCACATCCATGCCTCTTATTTAGGAGATCCTGGGTTCAAATCCGGACCCACAGAATAAATGTCCCTCGTTTATCTCAATTCTTTACAGTTTCTATTGGCAAATAGCTGGACACAGCCTCAAGACGTCCACAAGAACTTTCATGCACGAAATTTTTAATTCATTCTTCAATAACACAATTGAAGATTTCAACTTTTTTCTGGTTTGAGCAAATGATGTAACCGTAAACTACATCGCCTATGTTGTATTTCAATGACATCCAAATACCGAAAAGTGAATTACTGCCAGAGACTTGGTTAACTTAAAGCTCAGATAAGCTTTTGTTTGAAAACAATGTGACATCCATCCCCATGGATTTTAAACATCGGTTCAACCACTGACATTGTGGTTTGCCGCTTTTCATGGTTGGCCACATAATAACACAAAAGTGGTTGTTTGAAAAGCGTGAGAGGACGACATACCTGCCATCTGTTGGGCAGATAAAGAGCTCAGGAACAAAAGCCATGAAATTGCTATCGATAATACCATGACGGAATTTACAGTTTTGTAGGACTTGACACAGGTAGCGCGGAAGTAATCTAAATTATACATAAATGAGATAGGAAATATGTGTGGGGCAAAAGACTTGTTGTTGATTCGCGTAACTCAGGCTTGGTAACCAGGGCAAACAGGAAGGAAAAATTGAAACTTTGGTGTGAGACGCAATCAGGGTTACGTATTTGGCCTTTTGTAAAATGTTGTAACAAAATAGACCATATTAACCACGGTCACGTTTGTAAGCAACGTAAGATTAACACGAAAAAATCAATGAGAATTTTAGTAACCAAGATGAATACGTTCACATAAAAACAACTGCAACCGTAAACAAGTATAACTATCGTAACGTTAGTAACAATGGTAGTTATTAAAACAACTGGTATTATGAGTGTTATTTCTGTCCGAATTTGCGTAAGGTTCGAATGTGTCAACAAACTATGATAGAAAGACCCAATAAGAATATTCACGAAAAAATTTTTTTTTGGTTTTTCATGTGGCCAGAGAGATATGTGAGTTATTTTTCGAAATTAACTGATAAGTGCGCCTCTGTAACAGTTTCAAACTCACAGCAAACACCCTATAGCTCCTTGAAAAAGAACACGCGGCTAAATCGGATTAGGAAAATTCTAGATATTTATCGTGAAAAACACGTGACACATGAGTCCCCTATTTCGACAATACGTAGGAGTTTTAGAAGTTTCAGCAGAACATATATGGCAATCAGTATGTATTAAAGAATGAAACACTGAAGTGTGTGCAGAAAGAGTATCTGTGAGCGTCCCTCGGAGACTTGCTTGATAGTGCAAGTTTAGAGATTCATTCAGAGTCGAACGTTTCTCGCTAGCTCGCTGCGTGAATGTTCTCGTTAGCTACGAGAAGACGCTCTGCAGTTGTGTGAAGTTTTTCGCTAGCTAGATGCATGTATATTCCCCTTACCTATGTGAAGACGCTCTGCAGTTGTGCGAATTTTCTCGCTAGCTCGCTGCGTGAATGTTCTCATTAGCTACGAAGTCAGTATTCAGCAGCTGGACTTTATATTAAACACATATTGTGTTGTCTGTGAGGTAGGAAATGTGCAGTTTCGAAGCAATGAGACGAGTATAAGTTTTAAAATTTGGTTTCCCTCTATCTTTGTAATTCCTCAAAGGCAGTACACTAATTTGCGTCTTATTACTGCTACTGTCAGAAAGCCAGCGGCCAGTACTGAGTATTATCACAAAACCAAGCAGTGCTCCTTCAGCTAACTAATAACATTCGCACTGTTATTTTTAGTCTTCAAGGGATTACATTTCGTTCTTTTACCATCCGCCGCAACAGCTGCATTTTACTTGCTGCAAACCAGCCATGTTCTTCTCCAAAGTGCTTGTAAAATTTTTGTGACAACGAACTGGTGGAAAAAGAACACAATTCGTCCGTCGGTTTTCATACTTTATGGCATTTTCTCTTACGAAGAACTAACGAAAACAAGCCCTGTATATTATACTAATGCCTACTGTTAAAAAGGCAAAGAAAATCCCCAAATAACTTGTGAATTATTATTCTTATTATTACCATTATTATTATTATTATTATTACCTATATATAAGGTACTTACAATTTCTTAAGATGTCTCCAGTGTATGTAATGTTGCAGCTATTCTGTAGATGCAATTTATGCCACATGTAAAGTTATTTCACATGAAAATGTTTTGCACGTTTATATTAATACCTTAAGAAGTATATTCGCAGTGCCCATTGTGGCCGTTTATTATTATTATTATTATTATTATTATTATTTGATTACTTTATCAAATACGTTTGTTGCCTTTGTAATTCGCCCTGTGGCCGTTGTGCCAACACACAAACAATAGATTATTATTATTATTATTATTATTATCCTAGTTATCACCTTTATGCGGGATATTTACAATTATATGCCCGAAGCAAACAAAGTTACTACGGTATATTGTATTGCAGCTGTTCAGTATTTACAATCTGAGCTACATGTAATGTTATTTCACTCGTGAAATATGTTCTGTACTTTTACATCAGCACTTCCCGCAGTATGTGTGCAGTGCCCTATGTGGCTGTTTTTTGCAGTTCCTTAATTTCGTGCTCTCCCGGTCTGTTGCTCAGGTATTTTCTGAGTGATTTTGAAATGTTTCCACTCGCCCCTGTTATTACCGGCATTACTTTGGCTTTCACATTCCACATGCGCTGAATTTCTGTTATAAGGTATCTGTATTTTAAAATTGTTATCAGCTTCTCTCCTGATCACATTTCTGTCTCCAAGAACTGCAACATCTATTGATACGCATGTTCCTTGTTTATTGTCACGGATTTTGTTGTCCGGTTTATTGTTAGTTTATTATTTTTATTATTGTTATTGTTATTATTTGCCCTCATGGTGGGTACGAAATGGAGCACAATGATGTAGACTTAGTTCTACGTACTTTTATTATAAACGTACCCAGTTTGAATCCCGGCAGTCACAAGGAATGCACTGAATGATGCGGTGTTCCTAATGACTGGATAGCGTTTGGATATGCCACGACCGTTTCCTCTGTATTTGAGACGTCAACTCGTCATTGTCTGGAGGAATGAGGAAAACCTTGTACAGAAGAGCCGGCTTATCGGTTGAAAAAGCTAAGGGACACAAACTGCAGTAGCAATAATTGGAGTAATGCATGTATAATTCCAGATTTAAAATTATCGTAGGCCTCTGTTTAAATTAATCTGAATTTTCTATGAATGTTTTGCCACTTCGTTTTTATCAGCTTTTAGTATTATGTCTCAATGTATTACGCTTCCAAGCCCTAAATGTAACAATTAGTCTATCTTTCCTTGCGGATGACGCACCTCGTGTTTCGTCAGCTCTTGTGAAGCGCTCGGTATTTGCCTACAGTGCATATCACAACATACACATGTTTAAAATATTCCAAATTAGATATCGGTATGAAATACTGAACGACGCTTCTAACTGCTGATGTTACATACCGTCTGTGACAGATGATCGGATATGATGTGTCATTGGTGGAATGACAGTGAGAGGTGGAAACCGAAGTAGTTGGAAAATAAACTGTCCCAGTGCAACTTTTCGCAACAAATCTTAGACAAACCGGCTTGGGATAGAACCCAGGCCTACATAATAGGAAGACAGCGACAAAGAGCCAGAACCATAACACGGCAGGTAGTTCAACAAGTCTTGTGTCTTACCAATGAGTGAGCGAAATCTCATAGTTAGGGGAAGCTGCGACTTGACCTCTGCCAGATTGATTGATTGCGTAGTTAGTCAGATGTTTACCGAATTGGATGGCTGTAAAACCGAGACTGCTATTCGTTGTAACGGCTTCAATCAGGGGCAAAGTTGTAATCAATCGTTAAGTTGGACCGAACATTTGCCACATATAACTTCCTTGAAATGAGATGGCCAACAATGATATTCCTTGGAGTAATGCTACAAATTACAGCTTAGCTTGGGAGTGGCTGAGAAAAACCAAAGCTGTCGTGTACTCTCCAGAGCGAAAGCAATAAAATGTCTAACTTGTCGTTTCTCTCCGCTTTTTATACATGATCATTTATCTATGCTCAAAGCTATTTCATTATATAACGGCATAAGCTTGTGCACGGCACTTCTTACAGTTCACGACTGATCAGTCTCACACAAAGTAATGACTACGTAAGTATGGTTATCTGAAAATCAGACGGAGTTCCGAAAACATACACAGAAAGTTTACCAAATATTGAATGTAATTTGAGCACAAATTTATATAATACTGAAACGATATATAATCTGCAAGTACCTTAAACATATATATAATCACGTTTAGGTGATATCAATTTGATCATTTCCTTATGAAGTCTGTATATCGAAATTAGGTCATTGTTACCAATTCCTCCCAATACTTTGTTCTAAAAAACGATTAACTTTTCTTATATACACATATTTCGAGCATCTGATATACATTTATTGTATATAATATGATACGATACGATATGATACGATGTATGATATGTGATCTATAGTATATGATATGTGATATGATATGATATATGATATATGTGATATCATATGGTGATATGATATATGATATTATATATGATATTCTGCGATACCGTATGATATTCTCCGACATGATATTTTATGATATATGATACGATATAATATAATATATAATACAGACATTTTGTTCATTGTTTTGTAGTTTACATTTTCCTAAGTGTTTCGGCTTAACTAAACAATCTTCAGACAGAATCCACCACAAAATAAAACAAAGTGTATTAACATAAATGCCAATATTCATCAGTTATTTGGCACAATACGTGTTAAGACGTAGCAGCCAGCTGTCAGTTCAACAATTCAACTGTCGTCAGAACTAAACGTGTACTTAATGTTTCCATACGCGATGCTGAAATTACGTTAAAATTAGTAGATTGCGTCTACATCAGTACCTTACATTCCATTTGAAAGTGTGTGTACTTGCTGCACACAATTATCCATTCGTCTTCAATCATAATGAGGATCAAACCCGTGTAATTTCGGTGTATTGTTCGCTGCACTGTTTGCCACACAAATGCAATTATTTCAAATTACACATTACAAAATGTTCAGTAATTCCCTAACACCGCACAGTCGCTCCATGAGCACTTCACAGCAAATTTCATAAACCCAAGTTCTTCTTCTCCTTCTTCTTCGACATGAGTTGCAGTCTGTTAGAATAACGCAGCGGTGTCTCCTCCAGACCCGCACTTAATGAAATTTTTCTACCCGTCTGCAACAACAAGTTAGCAACAGTCATTACAGTGAGTGCCAGAATTTCGTGACCTGCACGTTCTCCCTAAATTTAATCAGCCATCACCCCGCTAAAATGTAAGAACATACGAGGTAAGCTTCGGTATATTTTTAAGGTCGACACTACAAGGAGGTCAGCGGTCACTTTTACGTCTCGACCAGTTTTAGGTCCTGGGACAGAGAAGTCCGAAATTTGCCCTTCAGATAAGACAGTCGGTGGATCTCAAAGTCTCTCAGGAACTGTGAAGAAATAAAAGGACTTGGTTACTACGGAGAATATAAAGACAACTTCCCTGTCGTCTAGCCCGTTGGTTATAGCTGAATGAATCACACAAGATTCCTTGCTATCAGCTAGATATGAAATATTCAAGTGGTGACAAATTTTTTGTTTACTTGCCGTGTCCAAAAAAAAATTTGCACAGATTTAAGGAATAGCTGTAACATTTAAACGTGACAGTCGTATGTAATTTATACAAAATATCCTGTCAGTGGGCCCGGAAAATAAATTGGACTCACAAAATGAATAGGACCTTCGCAGGAGATCACTTGAATGCGAAAGTAAACAGTACAGTCAATGTACGTATAGAGTAACACTGGGGCGCTTTCGTGCAACCATTGTTGTTGTGGAAAAGCAATGAGTATTACATATTCTGTGTGTGTGTTTGTAGCCTTAGTTATCCAGCATGCAATGCGCATGCGCCGTAAGGTCTTCCGTGGCCTGCCACCTTCTACAATATTTTTCCACATTTTTTTTATAAACGGGCCGATTTTAGAAAAAAGTTACAGAATATAAAATGTGTGTTTCGAATTTTCTCTACAAATTTTGTCTGAAACATTTCTCATTGTTACAAGAATTGAGCGAGAAATGCCAAAAATTGTATAGTTTTTCATATAAAGTACCCGTTATTCTTGTCAGATTTGAATGAAGCTGGAATTTTCTCAACAGGTTTTCGAAAAATTCTCAAATATTAAATATCATGAAAATCCGTACGGCGGCAGCCGTATTGTTCCCCTGCATATAGACTGACAGGCATGACTAAGCTGATCGTATCTTTTCGCAATTTTGCGAAAAGCACCTAAAAACGAGACAAGTAACGCCGTATTTTAAGACAGTCTTTGTTTACAGGGCAGAAGGAAATTCAACGTAGCAACGTTAAATGCTGTCCTTTAATTCCAATACAGAACGGCGCCATTTGACGACGGCAATTCTTTGTACGCTGAATAATCCAAGGAGTGTTTCATACTGTGACGCGGTAGCTTCAGTTAAAGGCCAAATGTTTATTCGCGTATTGACCCCTTGCCAGGCCACTCGGATGGCTCCAGAGGTACAATGTAGCGAGAGTGAGAACAGGCCAACGCGGAGTTAAAAAAAAAACAGTCAGTTTCGTCCTTTAATTCATAGGTATAGGGAGATTCAAAAGACTTCTTTACGTGACAGATGAGATGAGCAGATGAATAGTACAGAGTGTTTGTTTGCTTTATGGATGGTGTACCCTCCAGTACTTGAGGCAGTTTTTCCGTTGTGTTTTCTCACAAAAAAAAAATAAAAAATAAAAAATAAAGAAAGAAAAAAAAAGAAAAATAGTAGCAGCCTTATATTGGTGTAACAGAATTACACAGCGGATCGGACTTCTGAAGTTATTGGGAAGCTTGTAAATCAATAAATGCCCAATGAACCAAAAAATACACCTAATGGAACATAACAATAAATTCACAAAATACCACTCATGACAAGTGTAAAAATTCTACATGTTTATGTGTTTTTCGACATTCAGAGGACCGTGCAGCATCGTGATATATCCTTATAATAAAACCAACGAGATGCACTAAGTTCCCAAATTCATTTATGTAATAAAACTATACATGTTTCGGACAGTTTCTCTGTCCATCATCAGGAGTCTAGCACTGTACATACAGCAATAGGTATATGTCATACAGGTTATGCTGACTGCTTGCTAGCGGGATCCTGATCCCGCTAGAAAGCAGTCAGCATAACCTGTATAACATATACCTATTGCTGTATGTACAGTGCCAGACTCCTGATTATGGACAGAGAAACTGCCCGAAACATGTAGAGTTTTATTCCAAAAATAAATTTGAAAAATTTGTGCTTCTCGTTGGTTTTATTAAAAGAATATTTATGTACCTTGGTGCCATCTTCTGAAACAAATGTATACAAGTCTAACATGCTGATATAGGTCCTGGTCGCCATCACTACAGTGTTTAAAACATTCGGATTCTAAAATACATAAAGCTGTCAAGCATAATATTGCAGTGTTATAATATATATATATTTGTGTTTGTGTGTGTGTGGTGATATATTGTTGTTCTATCGTAACTTTATAATTTTATTCTCGACAAATTTATGTATTTTGGAATATTAATATTTGAATCACCCCAGTTAGGACAATAAATACCTAGTTTAATGTGTTGGACTTGTATTCCTCTGTTCTAAATAAATCCCTGAAGATGGCAGCTCGGTTTCAAACAGGTAGGAGTTTGATACTTGTCGTGGATTGTATTTTATTAAGTGCGTTTGTTGGTTGATATGTTGAGTGTAAGAATATTCAAGGTGTACAAGTTATATAAAACGGGAAATTTTAAGTTCAGATGATGGGCTATGGTACGTAGAAAGATTGGTCCTTGGATCTAAAGTGTTTTGTGTCTTGAGCTGCAAAAAAGGTAGTTCTGCTGCTCCTTCGGTTATCCTGCAGTAAATCAAGGACGGCCATTATCTTGCTACTCGAGGTTTACATAGGGGAGAAATATACGTAGAAGTTCCATAAGCAATAGAGAACGGAAGAAGACATCTACATAGTTATCAACGCTAAAGATGGCGACGCAGCGCACAAGAACCTTATCGTGCTTTCTTGTGCTGGGGGTACAAAGGTTCTCCACCAAACGTGCAGTTTATTTTGGTTTGGGCGCACGGCTGCTAGCTAATGTAAACCAACCAGGGGAATCCTCTAACTTTCAATAGAAATTAAACAGACGGATGTACAGGAAACCACGTGACTTCCAGGCCCCAATTCTTCTTGCACACTGAACGAAGCCTGTCGAGTAATACCAGCCTTCAAAGTTGGAATCTCAGACATTCCGAGCTTTCTTATGTTTAAAAAAGTGCCTCAAAATCAATATTTTGATAGAACCGTAAGAGTACTGAGCGAGTGGGGACATTAAAAATACAGAAGAGAGAGACAGAGAGAGCAGGAAAATGGAGAAGGAGAAATGGACAGAAGGAGCAATGAGAGTGGGAATAATGATAACGAATAAGAGAACCAGAGATAAATTAATAATTATGCAGAACAAGAGAAGGCTGCATTATTCGCTGGGTACAAAAGATTTCAACGCATTCGTACTCCCTGACATCATGTGATCCCTGATCCGTCAATTATTCTAATATATACAATAATGGTACCACAAAAGCAAGTAATTGTATAAAACCAGTTTATAAACACAACGAAATCCGAAATTTTACTACCAGCAACGTGATCACTTCAGGTTTGGACACGTGTCTGGGTCGAAACATGTGGGAGTTCACTGTGTATATAAACTGTTTGTAACAAGTTTACATACATTTGTTAATACTGTCACTGTAATTATTTATTGAGGTTTCCTTCCATATTTCTTGCAGTCCGTAACAAACTTGCAGATATGACGTTAGACACGGAACATAAAATTTTATAGCAGTTGTCAGATAAATGAAAAAGTACAGGAAGAAAATTTCGTGTTTCTAAGCAGTGCAGATGGATTTGCATATCTAATGGCGTAAGGCGTCGTGAGGTCCGGTAGACAGCCGTCGACATTTTCCGAGGAACGATCATCGGGACAAGAAGAGTGACAAAATCTGAAAACGTCGGTAGCTAACTCTTCGAAACATTCGATACAGCATATTACTCCAGACGAGCTTAATCTTCAAATGAATACATAAATCAATAAGTCATCTTGTTGTCACTGTTAAAACAATAGTCGTCATCATGTTTTTTCTCCATGTCAGGTAGGTCCTGGGAAGACGAATTGGTGTCATCGTGAGTTAGGTACGCCGAAATTTGTTCAACAACAACAATAATAATAATAATAATAATAATAATAATTATTATTATTATTATTTACTGCAATTGGGGTGTTATCTGGTGGGAGTGGTTATTTTACATGTAAACAAAACATGAAATTGGTTACTACTAAATTTAAGTTGGGAGAGCTACATGAGAAGCACGTAGTGGCAACTTGGAATCTTGGGAACCATCTCAGCATTTGCTTATAGACACAGGGAAACCAAGAAAAACCTGTGTCGGGATGGTCGGTCGCAGGACCTTCCGAATACTGACTTCTAGCCAGCAGTCCGGCATCTAAAGTAAAAACAGCAACACACACATAGTACAACAATTACACATAAAATGACAATACACACAAGACAACTACAACAATACACACGGCCAACCAACAACAATTAACGTACAAGACAACTTAAAACTAGCAACAAGACACACGAGGCAAATTAGAATACAACACGTACAAAAGGTAAAAACACCCAACAAGACAGTACTGTGTACAGTTTCTTGTAATTTTTTTTTACAATCATTAATTAACTCACGCTTTCACCCCAGTCCTTCACTTCTCATCGCTTACTACTCCTATAAACCTTATCTGCCAATGAAATTTCCAGCAGAGCAGCTTAAGTTGGGATGTGTGTATTTACAACCCCATTAAATTCTACCATCAAGAACGAGGATTATATAAGACAGTCTTTGTATGTATAACGTAACATTCAGGCGCGTTCGTGTAACCATTGTTGCAATGAAAAAGCGACAAGTATTACATATTCTGAGTGTGTATTTGTAGCCTAAGGTATCCAGCATGCAATGCGCATGCGCCATATTGTCGTTTGTGTCCTGTCCGGCCGTGAAATATTGTTTTCCACATTGTGCCATGAACGGCAAGATTTTCGAAAAAAAAATGATCTAAAACGAAATGGAAGTTTTGATGTTCTCTACAACGCTTGTCTTAAACATTTCTCACTATAGGAATAATTCAGCGACGTAGATCAAAAATGTATATCGGTCTTCATGTAAAGTGCCAGTTATTGTTGTTAGATTTTAAAGAAACTTGGATTTTCTCGACAGATTTTCGAGAAATACTCAAATATCAAATTTCAAGAGAAACCTTCCATTAGGAGCTGAATTTTTCCATGTCGAGAGACGGACAGACAAGACGAAGCTACGAGTCACTTTTCGCTATTTTGCGAACGCGCCCAAAAACACTCAAATTTGAGGTGAACTAATACTCGCATGAATCAATCACAGAGTCCAGCTGCACACAGAAAAAAATTTGTTTAAGGAAGTCACCAAACCACTGGGCATCCTCAGGTGGAGGATGGAGAAACGGCTTCCAGCTATTTACAATAGCTGCGAAAATATTGAATAAGTAATGGCGGATAGTCGATGAAGGGCACTACGCTACATTTGATTTTGAATGAGGTATCTACAATTTCTAAATGTAAAGACACGTAAAGCCTCGGACTTAGATACTTTGGCAGTAATGTAGTTACATAAACTGCAAAATCCATAGACTAACAGAACCCAATTAATGGTTATTATTAGTATTAATGGTATATTTTACATTATTAATCGCAGCTACATGTTTCGGCTTTCTTTATTTAAGCCATCTTCAGGATGAAGTATTATTTACTTAAGAGGGTTTATATACAATTGATAATATTGTTGTCAATTGCAAGATTTCGCATTACATACTTTGGCATCACACTAGCCCTGGAAATGCTCTGGCTCACAACAGGGACAGGTGGCGGAAGCTTGTGAATGCGGCAATCAACTGTCAGGTAACATAAAATGCTGGAATTTCTTGACTAGCTAACCATATGTTCGATATTTTTAGTACAGGAAACGTATAGAAGTCAATTTATGTAACCAAAAATACATGCCGCAAAATATACACAACATACGTAAGCCTGGAGTTTATGTTTTGGGGCGTGTAATGTTAGGTATATAAATTAATGGCTGAGCACATATTAGCTTCTCAGGAAGAAATTTGCTCCATGGATTTGGACTTCAAAGAAATTCCGCAGAACAAAACATTTCTAAGCCTACGTTCTGTTGCCATCCCCAAAACTTTAACCGTTCAATGCCAAGAATTACATTTGACCCCCCCCCCCCATTCTGAAATGCGCCTTTAACATTTTATTATATAGCAGTCACTGTAATATGTCGCCGTACCCTAACAACAGACTTACAATCAGTCGTAATCTATAATTACTAAACTCAGTGACAACGCAAAGACGAAGACTGCAAATCGTTCTTTCTGAACTGCCATCTCTAAGAGGATCCACTATTTCTTCTGCCTCAGATTCAACCTCGCAAATTAGAACATTCTTTGTTATCTGCGAAAATAATTAAAAAGGCGAGGTGTAGTTTAAATATACTTAAGTTTTTGGAGGGATTTCCATTTCTTTTGTTCCAGTTAAAAGAAATTTTATTTCAAATCTCCAATAAAAAGTCTTAAGAAGCTCTTGCCTGAGTGAGTGTCGTACTTGCGTACCGACAAACTGCTTTCAGCAAGATCCTTAAACATTCTCAAAATCTGCTGTATTTGTGGAAGACGTAATTGTGTGTTCTGTGAAGGGAAACTTGAACGAAACAAGATGCAAGGACAGGAAACGACAAAGATATCACAATAGTAAATGTTATTTTTAAAGACGATGCCTTCCAAGGAAGAAATTTTACCCCATAACTTCTTGTCAACCACAGGTAACATTTATACATGAAATGGCAAGGAGTTTGTTGAAATAATTTTACTGGTGAACGAAGCCTTTTAAACTGCATTCCATCGTTGGGAAAGAAATATCGCCGGTGTGTGCAAGCAGTTTAATTTTGGAACTTCTTGGGTGGAATGTTTACGATATGTCGTACAGCCATCCTACTGAAACAAAAGGACGGTTCTGTCAACATCCAGTCTCTCTAATGCAGGCTATAAAATTGTCTGCACCATTTCGGCGCTGATGATATGTGGGGGGGGGGGGTGTCTGTGTCACTGGTGCAACGTCCCTCAGATCAACACAATTATCCGAAATGTCGTATCTGCGTACCAAAAACTGTATGTACAAAGAATGCAATGTATGCTCTTATAATATTTCTGTGCTTATGTCAGGCAAAAAGTCTATGATGCATGGTAAGTAACACTTTAAAGGAGCAAGCGCTTGTTTCTGGTATCAGTTATGTCTACATCAAATGTTAATCTTCAACAACATGCAGCCTTGTGACTGTCTACAGGGCGTTCATTAAATACTTCAGGTCCCTTACGTACACATCGGAAAATTCTACGTGCACTTGTAGTGATGTCTAGGAACTCTGTATTTATAAAATAGAGTTTTTCTCTCATGTAACCATCGTCTGGAAATATGGTTACTTTGCGGCAGAGCTTTTGAAGACTGTGACACTCCATCGGTGCCTTTTGGACGGTTTCGAAAAGAGATAACAATTTTTGTCGGTAAATTTAACATTCATAGGTCCGTGCATCGCTAATATATTCGCAGAATACAACCAACAAGATGTAACGTTTCACAACTTAAGAATAAAATCCAACTAGATGCCACTTATTACTTTATTATGTTTATGTTAGGCTCAACATGTTTCAAGCACCATTATGCCCATCATCAGGAGCTCACGTCGATAGCGTTGGTCACCACATAGGCTGTAACACGACAAGTCGTGTTACAGCCTTCGGTCCGGACACTCATCCATCTTGCCTGCACTTAACTTCCAACCAGCAGCAACTCGTGAACCAGACGGCCTATGTGGTGACCAACGCTATCGTCGTGAGCTCTTGATGATGGGCATAATGGTGACCGAAACATGTTGAGCCTAACATAAGCATAATAAAGTAATAAGTGGCATCTATTTGGATTTTATTCTTCAGTTATCAAGATGATTCACGGTCCAATACACATCAAATTTGTAACGTTTCACAATTTATTTCTGTAAGACGCTCTGCATGTTTCAGACGGTACTCCCGTCCATCATCAGGAGCTCAAAACTTCACAAACAGCGGCAGGTATTTGTCAGACCAATACTGCTACCTGTTGTTAGCTAGCAGCAGGTAGCAGTATTGGTCTGACAAATACCTGATGCTGTATGTGCAGTTTTGAGCTCCTGATGATGGACGGAAACCCCGTTTGAAGCATGTAGAGCGTCTTACAGAAATAAATAAATTGTGAAACGTTGCATCTTGTTGGTTGTACTGTGCGTATATTTTATCGGCAATTTCTCAGTGTTAAACACAAAATTATCCGTGGAACGCGGTTCTATATAATGAATTTACTTCTCCTAATTTAGTTAGGTGATCAGAAGTTTTAAGAGTACTCTCACACAGAAGTTTATCTAAAAATATATTTCACGACCATTATAAACATTGCAGGCCCTAGCCACATATGTTCTGATATTAGCAGAAGCATTCAATGATAAAAATTGATACAATACAGAACAATAATTTTGCCTGTTGTTTGTATGGGTGTGAAAACTGGTCGCTCACAGTGAGGGAGGAACGTAGGCTGAGGGTGTTTGAGAAAAGGGTGTTGAGAATATTTGGGCCTAAGAGGGACAAGGTAACAGAGTGGAGAAGACTACACAATTAGGAGCTTAATTATTTATATTCTTCACCTAATATTATTAGGATGATTAAATCGAGAAGAATGAGATGGGCGGGGTATGTAGCACGTATAGAGGAGAGTAGAGATGTATACATGGTTCTGGTGGGGAAACCTGAGAGAAAGAGACCACTTAGGAGACCCAGGCGTGGATGGGTGTATAATATTAAGATGGATCTTCAGGAAGTGGGATGGGATGGCATGGGTTGGTTTGACGTGGCTCAGAATAGGGACAGGTGGAGGGCAATTGTGAATGGGATAACTGAAGAATAAGAACCAAATAGATGCTACTTCTTGTTTTATTACACTTATGATATGCTCAACATGTTTCGGGAACTTCTATGCCCATCATCAGGAGCTCACGACTATAGTGCTGATTACCACATAGGCCGTCCCGTTCTTGGGTTGCTGTTGGTTGGAAGTTAGGTGCAAGAAGGCTGGATAAGTGTCCGGGCTGCAGGCTATAGCACACTGAACTTTTGAATGGGGTAATGAACCTTCGGTTTCCATAAAATGCGGGGAATTTCTTGACCAGCTGAGGACAGGTTAGCTTCTCAAGAAGGACTGTGCAGCTTAGAGTAAGTAAGCAAGTAAGTAATACAACCAAAGAAGTACATAGATTATTGATTATAACTCTTTATATTTCTTAGATCCTACACGTTTCGGCCGCGATATTCATTTTAAGGAAGGTTACTTTACACGTTATTCGAAGCCACTCATACCTTGTTACAATCCATGGAATTATAGTGAAATATAAAAAGGTACAGTTAAATTCACCTTATAACATGTCAGGGAAGCACTGATCAGGTGTAGACATACATATACCTGTAACATATGCTTAACTTCAACTCTTAGATAGCTGTGGGTGCTCAAAGTCTCGTCTCGGCCGCCTTACCCCAGTGGAAGATATCCACTGCCCATTTATATGAAGTTGGTTGGGCCTTGAAGCCGATCTGGACCAGTATGGAAAATCTGACCTGGAGCGGGTTTCGAAATAAGGACCATTCAGCCAATAGCATTTCGCCATTCTCAGTAATATATCCAGGCCGTCAAAGAAGTAAATACTTTTTTTGCACTTTGTACTAAGACCAACAAATGCACAGTTATTTCACAAATTATCACACTCCTACATGTTTCGACACTACCGTGTCATCCTCAGGGAGCTTGTTTAATCAATACCTTGCCAAGTTACGCCAGTATTTCAAATGCAGCTGTTGGTAATACAATAATGTGTGAATTTGTTGGTCGTAGTACAAAATAATAAAAGATGCACGGAAAATGTATTGAAATAAAAATATTAAAGTAAATAAATTGTTTGTTACTCTTCAGTTTACTAAAACAGATCATTCCATGTTTGTATGCGTGTTCCTTAGTTTAGGTTTATGTGTGAATTATCAGAATTCCGCATTTATGTCCTGCTATAGAATATCTCATCACAGTATGTGCACATAGACACATTTATGTCCTGCTATAGAATATCTCATCACAGTATGTGCACATAGACACATTTATGTCCTGCTATAGAATA
>Ga0123354_10000890_pt1 | contig 33334 bp, 22 predicted proteins | sample TergutLab28metaG_2_FD_97872 | JGI IMG/M metagenome (GOLD analysis project Ga0123354, IMG submission 97872) | Labiotermes labralis P4 segment gut microbial communities from Petit-Saut dam, French Guiana - Lab288 P4 | ecosystem: Host-associated > Arthropoda: Insects > Digestive system > Gut ... | reverse complement strand
CCCCCCACAGTGTTTTTTATTTTATCCCCCCCCCCCCCCCCCCCAGTTCCTGGACGTTTTAAACGCTTTGAATGTTCAACCCCACAACATATTCTTACCTATGGTTTGACACTGTAGATTACACTACTGAGCCCCAGACTGCAGAAACTGCGTGTAGATAGTCTAGTAGTTCGTCACTGAATGGTATTTCTCAAAACAAGACCCTTACAAAATTTACAAATGTATCTAGTTTCTCTTCACTTCTTATGTGCAGCACACACTTTACACTGTCTTGCAGGATACGTCCTTTTTCCCTCCCCACCACCAACAATTTTTTCAAGTTTGTATATTCTTAAATCACTGGAGAGTCTGCCTGGCAGGTCCTGTTTAGGCCCTCTTGGTGTTGTTTACTTCTCTGGCAACTGAAGGTCATCAGAACTGGACTCACTTCGATTCTGGACTTCTGATATCCAGGACCTTCCTACCTCGAGCAGCAAGTTCTTGTACTTTACTTTTTTGTTTGTATTTAATGTCCTGTACATAAAAAATGCATTGAAGAGAACACAGTTTAGCATACACAGTACCACTTTTTTGGACCATTTTACAGTTTTCCTCAGAACTGAGTAAAAACCAAGGTACTGGTCTGCCCTGTCTACGCCCTTCATGAATTTATTGTACTGGACATCAGCATAAGGCTTCTTTATTTCCATGTTCATTTTCCTGTCTTTCTGCCCTTTTTTTACAATTGTTGTGTCATGGATTGTACTTATCATTTGCACAAGTCTTGTCCTTCCACACTTGCTCCATTACATCACACCAACTTCTCTTTTTTCAAGCACTTACCTTCCCCTTCTAGGTCATATGAAATGCCCCTGTTAGTCCTTCTAGTGCTGTATACTCTCCGTTTCCATCTAGCAATGTCTGAGCTAATCTCATACTGTTATAAAAATTGTCTTGATAGATGTGAGGAAAAATGGGTGTGGAAATTGTGGGGTCAGTGGACCAGTAGAAGATCACAATTGTTTATGTGAACTAGTTGTGGGGATGTCACTGTCACTGTCCAAACTTCCATTGTCACTATAATCAGAGATATCAGAATGTGTATCCGCATATAACTCACACAAAATATCGTCCTCTTGCAGAACATTCCTACACACAGCCATGATTGCATCTGAGGGAAAACAGAGAGAGTATTTGAATGAGTGGTCCCTTTGTTGCAGTCTTGTGGTTTTAAAAACAGGGGGTCAGGACCGGTCTGTTTATTTGTAACTTGAGACCCAAGCATCCTACATCAGGCTATCAATAACCTTGAAGCAAAAAGTGAGTCAGTCCAGCTGACAAACGCATGTGCAGGACATCGTGTAAGAAAACATAGAAATGCGTGACCCATCAAAACGCATAGGATAGCAATCACGCGTTTCTGTGTGGCTTGACGGCAGGGTGTTTAGGTTTCTTTGGGGATCATTGGATTAGAGCACTGAACTTACCAAAGTATGAAATGGAGGATACTCAGCACTGAGATTATTGAGCTGGAATCATTGGAATTGAATAATGGGCACAACCTTAAACTGAAGAACATTAATTAGGGGCTTCCACTGTATTTACTTTACCACTGGCAGGAAAAATCACTCCCTGTAAGTAATTTTATGTTGGAGAAGGACACAGTAGCCATTTGCCTTTATAATAAATTAAAAGAAGCACAACTTTGTTGCATGGCTAAGTTTTAGAAAGGCCCGTTTCTTGGTGTTAGCATTATACTATTTGGTTAGATAGTGTGGTTCACTGGTGACATACTTTATGTTGCTTCTGTGGCACACTATAAGGCAATTTATTGTGTTAATGGAAGGGGATAGTAGTAATAAAATACCAGTTATGAAGTGCCAACAAAACGTGACATCTCTAGCATGTTTGTCTGGTATTGTCCGTAGATTTTAAATTCATGATTTCTTTCCAGCAAAGCACCAAGTATTTTAACAAGCACTAAGGTTTTTTTTGCAGTTGAACATCATCAAGATGTTGTAAGTCGGGAATTGAAATCAGTATTTCTTAAATGTTGATGTCTTAATGGTCAGGCTTCATGCTTGGCTGTTTCTACAGTCTCAGCTCCTACATTGCAGAAAACACAGTCTGTTTGAAATATAGAAGCTCTTTCTTCTGCCTCAACTCTTTCCTCTCACAGAACACACACAGTCTGTCTCATTTACAGAAACCTGTAACAGCCAGATATTATAAATTAATAACATTTTTGGCACATCTGCTATATTGTTGTCCCCATAAGTTTTCTCTTTATCTTACCAACAGTTTGCTTTGCTCTCCTCTGCTCAGATTTAAGTTGATCACACTTCATTGTTATGTTTAGACCATTATATGTTCTTTGGTTTCAGGTTGTAACTCACAGAGAACACAGTCTCTGTCAATTGTCTTTTTTAGATTTTCATCTATTTCTTTGACCTCAACTTATACCTCTCAGAGAGCGCAGTTTTTCTCTATTTAAGGACTAGTATCATAAATGTGTGTAGGTCTTCATGTAAAATGCCTGATATTTTTGTCTGATATTAGCCAAACTTGAATTAGATTTTAGTAACAATCCTCAGTATAAAATTTCATAGCACTTTGCTGAGTGGGAGCTAAGTTGTTCCATATGGACAGAGATACAGACACTAATAGAACTAAGAATTGCTGTTTGCAATTTTTTGGCAAACACACATGAAAAGGAACTTTCATCATCATCGTCATCACCACCACCACCACCATCATAGCAATGATGATTATTGTTATGAAAGCAAAATTTAAAACTTTTGTCAGTTGCAGGAATTATAAATGCTTTCCTCAGCTCATAAAGGGTACATATTGCAGCACATTACACTTCAGTGGGAGCAAACAGAAACATAAATTTTGACTTCGTGCCAGTGGAATTTCAGGAAATGAAACACAAGTAGAACACATAGTTTTATGTAACAAGTATGTAGGACATTTAAAATACATATTATTCTTACAGGTGTGTGGAACTTGACTGCTGGGATGGACTAGGAAGAGATGAAGAACCAATCATCACTCATGGGAAAGCTATGTGCACAGACATTCTATTCAAGGTACGTTTGCATAGATTTAAGATTTTACGAAACAAGGATCTCTGTGAGAAACTCACCATGTTCAAGGAATTCCTGCCTTTTTTGGAAACGGTAGTTAATTACTGTGGCTCATGAGCCCACTAATGAGTCCAGTCCTGAGTCAGTAGAATCCAGTTAATACTGTTACCTGTAGTTCTAAAAAAATTCTTAATATTTTCCTCTAGTGTATGCCAAGGTGCATATTAGGTCATTTGACACTTAGTAGTCTGATAGATGTGTACCAGTGTTCCAGAAAGAAACAGTACTGCCATCTTCATGGTTTAAATGAGTTAGTTTGGGAAATTGGCTGTTTGTATTGAAAAATGGGAAATGTAGTGTCTGAAAGTGGATGGGTGTGGCAAGTCAGAATTAACAGTGAGAAAGAGAAAGAAAATAGGCCCTAGGACAGTTGAAGTCTGACACCCACATAAAACAGTAGACAAATTATTGTTTTTTTATATTTTAGTTCTTACATTCTTAGATGCAGGGTAGGAAGATAAAAGAAGCTGAACTGAGCAATATCAGGCTTTCCCGAATGTCATTTAATTGTAATTTCTTTGTAAATATATTTTTAGCTTGTTGCTTAAAGAAAAATGTTATTAGACATTGTAGTTTACATTATTTATGATATATATATATATTTACCAAATGACAGCAATTCTGTCATAGCTCAGATTATTATTCACTGCTTCTCATCACAAAAAGCTAGGTTTTATGGTTCCAAGGCAGCCTGTGTGAGATTTGAGGTGGACAAGGTGACACTGGGATGGTTTTCTTAGAGTGCCTCAATTTTTTTCTATCAGTTAGTCTCTGAATCGTCCATATTCAGTCATGTGTCCTCGAGGTTGCTACAGTAGGTTCATTAGAGGACAGAGTACCAAGGGACTCGGTTTTGCCTTAACCCCCATAAGAAACAACAAAATAAAAATATGCTCCAAAAATTACGTTAGCCCTGTTGAACATGCAACTTTAGTTTTAAATTGCATACATTTTTTTCCATATATATCCATTCTGTAATGTATCCAAATGCAGTGAACTGTGTTTCACTACCGATTAAGACAAAAGGTTTGTAAAGTTGTGTATACAGTGTCACCAACTCAGAAAGAAAAGTTGTTTGCTGCTTTAAACATTGCAGCATCGTGTTTAACAAAATAAATCCATTGATATCTTCGTACATGAGATTCTTTATACTTTTGTTAGGAATTACTAAGTTAGAATGGGAAAGAAATCAATTCGTTGAGGAGAAACTGGGAGTACAGAACATCATTCTGGAAATACAGCAATATCATTGAAAGTGGCTACAACACTTAGAGTGAATAGACACATATTTGAATAAAGGTAGACCAACTTGATGACACTTGGCTTTATTATGTCAGTTTACTGCTCAACATGTTTCGGATGTTAATACATCCATCTTCAGGAGCTTGCGACCATTTGGTGCGTTATTGTGTAGGCTGTATTGTGCTGACTTGAGGCGTGTTGGTGTTGTGTAGCAGGATTGGCTGTTGGTGATGTGGTATCCGAGTGCAGGCTGAACCACTAACACCAACACGCCTCAATTCAGCACAATACAGCCTACACAATAACGTACCAAGTAGTCGCAAGCTCCTGAAGATGGATGTAATAACATCCGAAACATGTTGAGCAGTAAATTGATATAATAAAGCCAAGTGTCATCAAGTTGGCCTACCTTTATTAAAATATCAAGATGATGCATGGTCCAATACGCATAAGCATAATGAATAGACACAGTCCAGCAAACTAAACAAGCTCTAAAGTATAAATCAAAAGAGAGGAGAAACATAGGATGCCTGAAGAAAAGGTGGAAGGACCAACATCCCCTTGAGAGCTAAGGAACAGTCATGACATTTGACCCTTCAATGGTCATGATGATGATGATGATGACCTTTATGCATGATGAAAGTGGGATATAATTTTATGAGTAGTAGGGGCTCCTTTTCTGGGGATGATGCACCAAGTTTGTGAAGCTCACCACTTACCACAGTCTTAGTGCTGGGGTTTAGAATTAATGGAGGTATACCTCTGCAACCCAATGTGCTGCCATGTGTGTGTGAGTGTGTGTGTGGGGATGACTTTGCCCCACATTACAGTTGATGTAAAGAATGTTCAATAAGAAAGATTCCATAGGTCATAAAAATTAAACAAGAAGTCATTACAAAGTTAAATGTGGCTTATGTATTGTGCTGATAGATCATTATTTTCTATCATAAACCCAGAGAACATTGATATACTTGTCCTATCGCACCATGAGTTTGAAGATTCCATCATGGTATAAATGTTGTTCTTGCATTCATAACCATTCAGGAATAGCTCTTTCCACTTCTTTATTATTGTAGAACCAGCGACCTTCCATGTGTTACATCAGCAGTCCAAATTGTATTCCAACTTGTTTTGTTTGAGGAGTGAAATGGTGCACCATGTCTCATTGCCTGTCAGTACCCCAGTTTCCACTGCAGTGGAATTTTAAAACTCATGAAAAAGTGGGAAAGATGTATCACTGCACTCTGGGATTATAGTGAAAAATGATCATATTTCTGCAGACAAGAAAATGAGTTACTTTTAATGCTGTAATGAATTCTCGTTTAATTTAGGTGATATGGGGAAACCTACTTATGGAACATCTTGTATGTGAAGGATAAATCAAAACATTTTGTAGAAACAGTACTTAATGTTTGCAGGATGTGATCTATGCCCTTCGTGATACTGCTTTTGTAACATCAGACTTCCCAGTCATACTTTCATTTGAGAACCACTGCTGTAAGGGACAGCAGTATAAGCTTGCCAAATATTGCAATGACGTCCTTGGAGACCTGTTGTTGAAGGAACCTCTACCTGAAAGTCCTGTATGTAATTTCATGATACTGTTTTGTGTGTGGTGATTTATACATACAGAGAGAATTATATCTTTCTCTGTTTCATCAAATTGCCTGTGGGCCCATACTTCTATGTGTAGCACTATTGTGTTGTTTTTGTGTTAATCTTTTTATATATATATATATATATATATATATATATATATATATGTATGTATGTATTATTATTACCTAAGAGGTATGATATGATTGGTATAACATTTCTAATTTGGTTACTCAAAGCATCACAAAACTTTTCTTAGGTAGTTTCAGTTTGATTGCATAGACTTATAGGAGATATATGTGAGAACAATTTATTCAAAACATAGTGCCATTTGTGATAATATGTCATCAGTTTTTGTGCCATGAACACAACTCATAACTCCAAGTGAGTGAACTATATGAGCAGACATGATGCTTCTTTATAAGGTAGTCTATGTGGAGTTTGTGGTGGGCGAATTGGTACTGGGAGAGTTTTTGCTCTAATAACTTTGGTTTCCTTCTGGTTTTATCATTCCATAAGCACTCCATGCTCTTTAATTAATCTGTCATCAGTGCTGTATAATCTCAGCAATAGACAGTGTCGTTAAATAACACACTTAAAGACGCACTTCTTGCTGGTCAATTATGGCTTATGTTATATGAACTTTTAGCACTAAAGTTACTCAATGTCAAGGTGCACTGATAACATGCATTGTAATCATTATAATCGGACTATTATGAAATAATTTCTTGGGATAAAAGCATAAAATTGGATCCAAAATGGAGCCTAATGTTACCTTTCCCTAATAAGATGTTTGTCTCTTTAAAAAGTTCTTTGTTTCTGGTCCACTGGAAAACTTATTTTGCAGGAAACAAGGAAATGCCTATGGTATACAAGGGTCGCTGAATTCATCAGATGTATAATTTAGATATTTGATTTTAATGCAGATGTTGGCAACTCACGATAGTTTTGTATATTACCTGGAAAACGTTATTTGTCACATCTTAGAAATTTCATTTGGTGACAGGCAGTCACCAGTTTTGCAGTGTGCTGTTAGTTGGTGTCCACATTTTGTGATTCAGTGTATTGCAGTGAATATTAAGTTCTTGGTTGTATTAATTATTGAAATAAGGCATGGGGGAATTGTTTCCTTCAACTCACAGATGCACGTTACATCCATTACAAATGTTTATTGCACGCTGAATTTGCACTTGTGAAGTTGTAACCACTGTCCTTTCTGCTTCCTTTCAGTGGATCTTAGGTGCTAAGATTATTTCTGTATTCTTTGTCCTGCTCTGGTACCCCTGCATTTTCTATTTCTGTCCAGGCCCAAAATGACCATGGGTAACTGTGGAAGGTGCCAACAGTGACAAGCAAAACATTTAGTTCCACAACACATTTGATAAACAACACATAAAAATATAAAAAATAAATACGAGTTATGCTGGACTCTGTGCCTTGAAATACAAAAGCCAAAAGGGCCTTGTCTCATTGACATGACCTTGTCTTGAACATGTATGTATTTGCAATAATTCTTATTACTTTATATTTTATAAATGTAACTTATGATGTGGACTTTCTTAGCTCAGAGGTATTCAATGTACATCACTTCTAATGATGGTCATTTAAAGGTGGGGGTGTGCTGAATGATTTAAAAAATTTTGATAATTTACATGTATGTTTAATAATGTGTAATTGAGTGTTACCTGATGGTTTTAAAGTGATATGTGATGGTATGGAATTAGAGTCTGTAGTAATTTATAGCTACACGCAACTGTGAGAGTGTTCAAAACACAGTGTTGATGGTATGTACAGCTGGAGCCAGGTGTGCCACTTCCATCTCCCAACCAGCTCAAGCGCAAGATCGTCATTAAAAATAAGCGTCTGAAATCGGATGTTGAGAAGGCAGAATTGGACCTATTTATGCAGGGGCAGTTTGTTATAGAAGATGAGGAAAGAGAAGATGCATCTGCTGCAATGTTGGAAAAGAAAGAGGTAACTCATCTTCACATTGTAACGTGCTGTTGTCTGTTGCCTTACAAATCACAAATTTTTGTATGAACCACATACCAGCACTACAGTTTTATACTAATTGATTTTAAATTTGGCACTTGTAGACTAATGTCTTTTTATGTACTTGACCTCCCAGTCATTTCCTTGATGTTCTCAAAGCAAGACATTGTCTATATATATTTGAGTTGTTAGATCACTGCATAGGAACTGCCTTCTAAAACATGTTATTAAAGGAATGATAGAGGGAAAGATAGAAGTGACAGAAAGAGGAGGAAGAAGACACAAGAAGTTACTGGGTGGCCTTAAGGAAATAGGAGGATATAGGAAACTGAAAGAGGAAACATTAGATTGCACTCTATGGAAAACTCACTTTTGAAGAGTCTATGGACCTGTCGTAAGACAGACTGCAAAATGATTGAATGAATGAATATTAATTTTAATTTTGTCAAGGTCATTCTGTTGTGTTTTATAGAACACTCAGCAATACACCTTTAATATTCTGTCCAATGCAACCATGTGTCTATTCAAGAATAACTGCATGTTTCAGTCTTAACAGACTGTCAGCAGGCTATCAATACAGTGTTTCAAAAAACAAGGTAAAAATGTAATATAAGTGTAAATTTTTTTTTTCTGTGTGGGATTCCACAAGTTTACAGTTTTTATCATTCAGTAGCTGACAGTTTTAGAACTTTTCTGTCAATGGTAATAAGATGTAATTAGTGGTGTTAAAATATATAGAAAGTGGGATAAAGTTATTAAGTGATATGTGTAAAAATGGAGTCCAGGAATTGATTACACATATAATGTAGATCAGATGTTTATTTGTTACATATGTCACACCAATAAATATAGGAATTGGCAGTATGATGGTCTTAGTTTTGTTTATATATTATATTTCACTTTCTTATATATTAAACTTTTTTTACTGGTGCATGGTATTGTTTGTAGAATACTGGAGACTTTTGTTATAAATTCATGTATTGGTAATATTGGTGTGATAGTTATTTAGTGTAACCCTTGATAACCTGAGACTAAGAACAAAGTCATGTTTGGGTGGTACTGACACAGTAAATGTTGATACACTGCTGAACAACCTGAAACAGTGTATATACATAGTTTTCTGAGGCTACAGATATGTTGCTTTTAGTTTAGTTTCTGGTCTTTGCTATTTGAATAACACTAAAATCTATCTAAAAGGAACATGGAGTAATGTATATTCCTTTATTGTGAAGTGTGTTTCATTGCAATGAATTAAAGTGGTGATGAATGAAGCATTGTCTCTGCTAAACAAAAACTGTTGAATGCAGAAATGCAAAGTAAAAGCTGTGACTTAATTGTTAATTTCTTGAACCTTTATTTGTATAGTTTTGTTCTCTACTTTCTTCCTGAAACTTATATGAGAAGGAGCATTTCTGTCAGAGGTTGTAAGTAATTAAAACAGCAGGTTAACAGATTGTGTGCAGAATAGCTTAATGATCTACAATGGTGGGGGAAATGAAACGTGTACTGTTCTTTAGTATTGTGGGTTTTGTATCAGCATATATGGCTTATGATTTTAAAATGTGCGTGGTTCATGTAGGCCTATTGTGCAGTATTTTTTATGTGGAATTCTGCCTGTGGTGACATGGAAAAGTGTGATATTTCATAATAAGTTGTTAATTGTAGGAGCCACCTGAAGGTCCAGATGGTACTGTTACTCAGGAAGATGTTCCAGTACAAATCCCTTACACTGGATCCACAACCAATGTTCATCCCTGGCTTTCATCAATGGTCAATTATGCTCAGCCTGTGAAGTTCCAAGGATTTGATGTTGCAGAACGTAAGTTTTTTAGCTCGTAGGCTAATACACTTCGACTCCATCTTTCAGACATATCTTTGCAATTAAGTGGCTAGCCTTCATGATTGGATAATTGGAAGTCCAGGATCTGAAATTTGGATGAGACATGAGATATTGTAACTTAATTTTGGGTAGGTTCACCAGCCTTTCCTGCAGATGCTGATACAGAACATTCAGATACGCTACAATAGCTTCCATGTATATCGTTTTTCATTTATTATATACAGTGATCCTAAAATGTTATGCTGTTGAAAAGGCATTGTTAAACATCCCTTGAATCACTCAGTCACCTGTCTGACAAGGATGCTTCAACTTTGACTTTTAAAATTTGTTACTATGTCCTTATGCTCTTTTCATGGGATTTGTATGAATGTAGAAGAATTCTCTTGCTAACTTGTCAATATCAGTGATTCTTAATAGAAGTCCAGTGCTGACCAGTAGTAAATTACCTGTTCTCTGAGTTTGACCACAACCTGTAGGTGCCTGAAATTGTTTGAGGGCTGCAACAGATACAACAATTTTACAAGTTGGTGTAGACAAGAGTGTTGATTGAATATTTATTATGTGTCTTACAGAATGTTCCTGATGGAATAGACCAAATAACAGAGCACTCAGTATGCAGTAAAGCTATTACCAAAACAAACTGATTAACATGGCATTTATAGTATTAAAGAAGCGAACTTGACCTGCTGCACAGAAAATTTAGTGAATTTTATGTTGCAGTTTGGACTTTCTGATTGCCCTAAAACGTTACCTGTTTGCTGGTTACTAGTTGCTCTCAAAGAGCAAGTCATGATTATCCAAGTCCTGATGTGTGAATGTGGCCCAGTGTTTGTTTTTGATGTACGTCATATATTTCTGAAAGTTACCCTGGAGAGGCATGTTGATCCAACAAGTGACATAATTATTTTAGCTTAAGTCCACAATGAAAGGTTTTATTCCATCCTCCTCCAGTAACAAACAAGTGGAGGATATTGACAGCTCTTAGACAAAAACCATACTTGAAATTGAACATGGTGAAAATCTTTACTTAACTGAATTACAGTGTTCATTGCCAGGGCCACACAGAACATGTAACAAATATCACTTAATCTATTGAATAAGTTTTTCCTCTCTTTATGAAATTGGCTTTATCAGCATTTGCATTTCTTATGGAACCTCTCTCTAAAATTTATAACTTTCGGCTATAGATATCCATTCTGTTTCTTTTTGGCTTTGGAAATATTGACATGTTTGAATGTACAGTTTGTTTCAAAGCATGTTTCTCCACTTCTAAAACTACCTCTTCTCCCTTCTTCCATTCACTTGAGAAAATAGCGGGTACTTTGGTTTACCCATCCGTCTGTGTGTTGCAGATTTCTAATGTGCTTTGTCATCTCTTATTTATGACCATATCAATGTTAGAGAATAATGCAAATTTTGAAATCTCTTGTCATGTGCTTTTATTATTTCCTTTCATCTGTTGTTCCAAAGTGTTAGGATTTCTGAACATTTTGAAAGCGCTAATGTGAATTATTGTATTGGAATTTGGAACTGTTTGGTTTCCCTGCATGCTTATACCCTGTTGACAAGGCAAAATACTAGACCAGTATTGCATGTTCATAATATATTACATTTTCACATCATATTAATATTAAAAATTTTAGAAAATAAGAGGACAGTAGGTCCCATATGGTGAATTTTGAGGTTTTCACAGCAGTGTGCTTCAGGATTCTGTTCTTCTAAGGTATGACACTGTTTGGCTGGGAAATTGGTTCCCGCTATTTTAACAGAACAAAGATGAAAGCACTATGTTCCTTTAAATGTCAGGTACCAATTTCCCAGCAATGCAGTGTCACATCCCAGCAGCATGGAGCCCCCAGGCCTGTTATTGCTGTGACATGGCACACCCTCAACTGCAGATTGAGAAAATGGCTTCCCAGTACAATGGGAGTTGTGAATATGTTGAATAAGGAATCATAGCCAGGCAACAGGGTAGCTCACTAGTGTGGAGCTTGGGTAAGAGCTAACCACTCCTCACTGAAAAACCTGGCATGTCACAAGGTGAAGTTCAAGTCTTGTGGTATTACACTGTGTCACTGGGTAACCAGTTGTTGGCCAACACACGTCTTCTCATCCATTGCACTGGAGAAGGGACAATCTACCCAAAGACACAGTGTAATATTCCAGAAGGCTTGAATGTTCAGCAACACCACTGTTAGAATCTGATATCTAAACCTTTCACAAAATGTTAGGTGGCGCTTTGGGCTTGGATGTACTCTTTGGTAAAGGTAAAGGTAAAAAATAGGTACTGGGTCTTTCCCAGGGGTAAAGTGGCTGGGGCGTGGCACTGACCACCCACCCCCATCTAGCACCAAGGTTAAGGAAAGAGTAGAACTATACCTGTACTCACCATCTGGGCCTGTGTGGCCTGTTCCAGGGTGAACTTTACCTTTTACTTTAATGAACGCTATTTGTAAGCTAATAACTTTTTAACTATAACTCTGACGTGTTTCAGCATTTGTTTACACCATAGTCTGGGATTTCTTGACTGTTTTTTGTAAGAAATCAAAATGACACAAGCACTTATTTGATTTTAAGAATACAGTTTTTACACAGTATCTATGCTGTATAATGAAAGTTGAGCTCTCTAGGCAACAAGAATGATGTAGACCTTTCACTGCACTCACTGGAATGTACGTATTTTTCAAGATATCACAGGAAGCTGCTAAAAAGTTGCCAACACGCCACATTCCACATGCGCCGGACATTCTGCTCTCTTCAAAAAATTTCAAGTGTTTTAACTCTTAAACTTTTTAACATCATCATCATCCCTGAAGTGCTTCAAGAATTATAAAAAGTTATGCATTTGACAATGCTCAAAACTATGTTTTTAAGTGTGAACACTTGGTTAACATTTTAATCATTTTAATGTACACAAGTGTAGAGACCTCAACTGGTAATATTAAGTGAGAATTCTGTGCAAAAGCTGTGATCTTAGAATTAGTAAATGCTTATGTCATTTTGATGTGTTGCAAAAAACAGTCGCAAACTGCTGAAGATGGTGTAAACAAACACCAAAATATGTCAGAGTTGCAGCTAAAGAGTGATTAGCTTACATATAGTCTGTATTAACTGTTGGTAAATATAATGTGTTGTGAAATGTGATGCACAGTGTATACAGTGTCAAAACAGGAAGGAGAAGTTGGCATGATATGTATAGGCATGAGAAGTGTATATAGAATTGTGACAGGAAACATGGTACTAGACGTTGTTACCTTGAGAACAATATTAATGACATAGGATATGAGCAATTGCAGTAGGTAACAAATACACATTAAACACTTAAAAAATTATACATAATGTATAAATTCTTACATGTTTCAGCACCAGGGCACCCTCATCAGTGAACCCAAAATACAAAAGTTTGCTAGTACCAACGCACAATCTTGGTATTATGATAATAATAGGTTACAGTGTTAGAAATGTAACATTATGAATTTGTTGACTTCAGAATTGATGTAAAATGAAAATGGAGACAAGAGTTCAAGGTTTTATATTGTTATATGGCATGTCTGACTACTTCGTGTATGATCCAAGGGGATCTGTGTATGTCAACATCTGTCGATACTGGATCCTAGTGTACCATACATAAAGCAGTCAGATGTTTGTATGCATACATGTCATATAATTGTATAAAACCTTGGACTTTTACCTATGTCTTCGTCTTACATCAATTTTGAAATCAACAACTTCATAATTTTTCAATTGTCACATTTTAACATCTTATTATTGTAATACCAAGATTGTTGTGTTGGCACTTGCAAACCTTTGTACTTTGGATTCCCTGAAGATGGCGCCTTGGTGCTGAAACATGTAGGAATGTATGGTATGCATAATTTTTAGTCATTGTATGTGCAGTTGTTAACTAGTGTAATTTCCTGTAAGATGCATTGTAAGCTGCTTGTACAGAACTCCTCCTGATGATGAACAATTACTTGTTCGAAACATGTCAAGGATAATTTAAGTGAAATAAATTAACAAAAAAATGGTGCTTCTTGTTGGTCTTTCACACGTATGAGGAGGATTATTTTTGCAATTTTTGAATTTCAATTCATGCCTTTAACATTCATTACTATAGACATATGAGTAACAAATGTTTTTGATTTTATCATTTTTCAGAAAAGAATATCCATCACAACATGTCTTCGTTTGCGGAGACGACGGGTTTAAATTACCTCAAGTCTCAAGCAATTGAATTTGTGAATTACAACAAGCGACAGATGTCTAGGATTTACCCCAGGGGCACCAGGGCAGATTCTTCCAATTATATGCCTCAGGTGTGCTATAACATGCTGGTTATACCAACGGAAATGGGGGGGGGACAAACATCTTGAACTTCTTCAGTTTCTATATCAAAAGTATGGTGTTGTCTTTTATTTCTCTGCTTGTAACTTACCTGTCACTAAGAGCAAACTGAAGAAAATGATACCACATTCCCACTAGAAATAATGAACATAGTCTAGGAACAACATGTGTTTCTTGAAAGAGTTTTTAGATTTAAGTGGTAATTATTTCTGAAAAAGGCTTCTCATCTCAGTAATTCTCGTGATGTCCTTTATAAGAAGTTTATATATTTATATTCATACTGTATGCTTTTGCATTATGATGCTGTGTGAACTGGTAGATAGATAAGAAATATTTTGGAGGAACCTATTAACCTTCAGCTCACCCCTGTCCAGCTCTCTTGTGTGCAACAACACTGTAAAATATATTTACACTACAGATATATTTCAATTTCAACAACTGACCAATCTCCAGACAAATATGGGAGAATCTGTGTCTGTTGTGCCTTTCACATGCATTTCTCTCTAAAACTGCAAAATAAATTCAAGAGTGGAGGTTGTCTTATTTATTGCAAGATTGTATTTTAGGAGTCAAATCTTCTGTGATAATATGGCATGTTGATACATAAATACTTGCTGACATGTCAGATGATCATAATGCCCTTATCTTCAATGTCAGTCCAAGAAGTGTAGCTGTGTGGGAAGATTTGAGTGGGTTAATAGAGATGGATGTGAGGAGAAATAAAGATATTGCCACTCATATTGGCTCATCACCCATACTATTCTTTCACCATCTTTATTGTCTGTACATATGTAATGTACCCATCTTTCAGTGCAGTCACTCATCTTGAATTACTTGACCCTGAGAATGATGGAACTGTGATCCTTCAAGATGTCAGTAACTATTTACATATTGAGAAAGCAGAAGACTTGAATCTCCAGCAACACCTCTGTGGAATCCTCAAATCTTTCAAGATTTTATTCATTCAGAAACTGAAAATATGAGAAACAAAACGGAAGAGATGATATTGCTTGTTTTAAAACTTTTATTTTAGTTTTTAATATTGACATACAAAATGTGAAGAACTTTGAAATGTATGTTATGTTGGATAGTGCATTTGTGTGAGTGAGACTGATCTTGTTTTTCTCACTTTATGTTTCAACTGAGAATTATGTTTATAAATGAGGGAGAGCTTGTTATGGTCTATGGTTAGTGAACATGTGTAAAACACGGGTAACATGCACGTGAACCTGCTTCCACTGTGAAGTGGTATGTATAATTCTGATAATATGTAAGCTGCAACTTAGCCATGGAAGACATGAGAGATCATGATTTGGTGCTGCATGCCTTTCTAAATCAACAGCATTTTAACTGTTAACCATTAAAGCTGTGTATTGTTTCAGGTGTTCTGGAATGCTGGCTGCCAGATGGTATCATTGAATTTCCAGACACCTGATCTACCTATGCAGCTGAATCAAGGAAAATTTGAGTACAATGGCAATTGTGGCTACTTGCTGAAGCCAGACTTCATGAGACGGGCTGATCGTAGTTTTGATCCATTTGCAGAATCACCTGTTGATGGAGTCATTGCTGCCCAGTGTGCTGTGCAGGTTAGGTGCTTTTAATTATATAGCCAAATGTTTCTGAAGCTCTGACTGCTACTGTCAGATGTTAATATAACATGTTATTACAAAATTAATTAATCTTTCCTATCTGCAAATGCATGATGTCATGTGCATCTTATGTGAACTTTAGTGTTTCTTATGACTATGTCTTTAATTATTAATATTAGAAATGAATCCTCCTGGATTTCTGACTAAAAGAAGAAATTTGAAAGCAGAAGTTTCAACTATTACACATACTGTAGCTGATACACAGAGGCAAAATATGTGAGCACTTTAGAGTATAATGCCACAAAACAGTAAGTTTGCTGCCCAAGTAGAAATATAATCCAGTATAAAGCAAAAGAACAGCATCAGGAGTGAGAAACACAAAGTACAACAAAAATTATTTATATTCTAGATTTTTGTGCCTTGCAAATAAAGAGGAGGAGGAGGGGGGCCTAAAGTAATTACATATGGAAACAACCTTCTGAGTTCATTCAAAATTCATGGAATTTGCAGAATCTAACAGCCATAACAGTGCAGCAGAAGTAATCCATTTGCACATAGTCCCCAATACTTTGACCAGAAAAAAGCCTTATTAGTGACACAGGCAGTTGTCAGGAATATATTTGAAAAGGCCTCCATGAATGTCATCAACATTGAACATTGTGCTGTCTTCTGACCCGTCGCCTACTCTATCAACTCTTCAGCTGTGAATACCCTGAATACTCTCTCCTGGTTCTTCAGCATCCGTGGTAGAAACTGAAGAAACTCCATAAAACACAGAAGGAATGCTGATGCCTCAGAAACAGCAGATGAAAGAGATATTCCTCTGAGGAGCCGTAACAAAACATTACCTTTAAGAACTTAAGTCAGTGTAGGTGTTTTTTGATAATCTGGAATTTGTGTTAATCCACCACCTGTCTGGCCCCATGGGTTGTAGGGGAAAGGAATTCTGTGTGTAAATAAATGATGAGAACTAGAAGTCATGCAGTACGGAAGTAGCTTATGGTTACTATGATTCACGACCTTACCTCTTTTTATGTTTTAAAAAGGAACACAGTGATTTTTGGAACTGGATGGTTTCCTTTCCTCAGGTGTAACCTGGGAGGCTCCTAGTGAGTTGGATGTGATAGAAGAAGAGCTACTTCCAGTCACTGGAGAAATGTATGTTTTCTGTTATCTCCCACAGGCATAGCTAGATAATGGATGTAGTTAGCTGACAGTGATTATCCAGTGTTTATGAATAGCTTTTTTTGTGAGCCCCAACTGAGAAACAAGTCCAGTGTCCAAAATGTTGTGTTGTTTTTTAATATGAGATTGAGGGTTTTCAAGAATAGAGAACTGAGAAAGGCCTAAAAGGATAGAAATAATATGAAACTGGAGAAAATGACATAATGAGGAATTGGATGGTTTGTACTCACAAAATAAATCTTATACAAGTGATTAGAACGAGTAGCATGATATGGACAGGGTATATGGCACAAAATTAGGACAAGAAAAACACATGAAGGGTTGTGTGGTGGAAGATCTGATAGAAAGATACAGAACATCGAAGCACACACAGCTTGGAGGATAATGTTAAAATTGACATAAAGAAGTAGTATGGGAAGACTTGGAGTGGATTTATCTGGCTCATGATGACAGTTGTTGGACTCTTGTGAACACAGTGATGAACCTTGAGGTTTCATTAAATACAAGAAATTTCTGTACTTCATGAGGAACTGTTAGCTTCTCAAGAGTGCCCCTGTTCCTGGAGTTGGTATATGGGTGTTATGCCCATGGAAATATTTGTAAGTTGTGTGGGTGATTTGGCAACCGTTGGAAGGTTGGTGGTGATTGTGACCCCGGTTCGTTCTCCCCATGGTCCCCCCCCCCCCCTTTGGGGGCGGGGGGGACCTGCGAGTCCTTGGGGATTAGAAAGTTTTACCCTGGCAGTAACCTTGTGTTCTGGCCAAGTTGAGTTCCTGAGAGGTTGTGATGTGAGCAGGACGGCAAGAGCGGGACGCTCTCTATCTGGACACATACTCGGCGGGAGTGTAAGTGCATTGCTGGTTGACTGTTTACAATTTACTGATTTAAGTTTATGGATTACGGTTTACTGTTTGTTTTAATTTGGGACCCTGGACTGCCCCCCTTCCTCCCCCAGAATGGATTAGTATTTGTGTTTTTGGCAATTTTCTTGTTGTGCAACCTCCTTTGTTCTTTTGTATTTCATTTTACTCATTTCATTTTATTTCATATTCTTCTACTTTATTTTATTTGTCTTTTTGTATTATTTTTATTTTATTATTGGCAGTAAAGTGTACCTTCTAATATGTTTTGGTGTTTTCTTCCTATGGGAGAGGTTGCAGTAGTGAGTTGGTCAGGCAGTAGACCGCTTTGTTATCCCACCCCTCTCAAGAACCCCCATCTTACTGGCACTGCCAGGGGATGTCGTGGCACCGCAAGGGATGTTTTGGTGGTAGCCCTGGTGGGCCATAACAGTGGGATAATGGACAAAGTTCCAAAATCAAGTGTAATATAGCATTCTTGGAAGCCATTTGATTGGAATAGATATAAGATTTTGAGTTAAATTTGGTTCTTTTTATGTATGCATATGTGTGTGTGTACTAAGGTTGTGCTAAAAGTTTTGCAACACAGTCTTTTATTGTTAGTAATTGATGATATAATTCTTTGAATGTACTCATAGGATAACTAGATGTATGTATTATGCACCTCATTTTTAGACCTGTCCAAAAAATTGCAAATAGTAACAATTTGCATCATCATGTCTGTTAGTCCATTTGTTTGCATGGAACAACTTGGCTCCCACTGGACAGATTGTCATGGAAGTTGATTTTTGAGTCTTTTTTAAAATACTTTAGAGAAAAATAACATTCAATTAAAATCAGATAAAAGTAAAGGGTATTTTACGTGAAGACCAATATACATTTTTGATCATATGTTGCTCTATTCTTCTTAGGATGAAAAATGTTTTAGACAGAAGTTGTAGAGAATATCAAAACACACATTTTGTGTTCAATAACTTTTTTTTGAAAATCATGCCATTTATGAGATAATGTGGAAATATGTTGTAGAGCAGGTCAGGCCACAGATAACAATATGGCGCATGTGCACTGCATGCTTGATATCTAAGGCTGCAAACACACACTCAGAATATTTAATAATTATTGCTTTTCAACTGCAGCACATCTCAGTGTTATGTTATATGTACATTGCCTCTCTTGTTTTACATAATTTCCATTAACTTCAACAGCCTTGTACTAGTTAGAAACAGGAGTATCTATAACCCAGTGTAGGTATCTTGTTACATAGATTCATCAAATTCACCTCATGGCTCTGAATATACAACTTGTCAATATCCATACAACACAACACAGTACTGTACAATACAGTAAACAATAAATAAATGTGAGGTGGTTTGCTTAGCAGTCATGTCATATCGTATGTACAAACACATAAAATATAAAAAATAAGTATAAATATAAAAATGTTTTAAATTGTTCAGCACTCTGGTCTCCACAACACATGCATCACTCAGTTCGTATTAATCAATGTATATAGCTCCTCAAATTAATTTTCATAACACAATAGTGACAATAATCATCTGTGACTTGAATCTATTGTACATAATGATTTCTCTATGTATTGTAACTATAATTTAAAGATTCATTTCCAGATTAAAATTATTGTTCTATTAATAAATTTTACAGTTTTCCTATAAACTGCTTTTTGTTTTCTGTAGTCAACTACATATTTGGGTAATTGATTTACACTTGCGTAGTAAATACCTCTTTGACATAATGACAAGTTTGTTTCTTGCCCCTTAAGACACATTCTGTTTCTTGTAAATTTAGTGTGTATTATGTTATTAAATAAAAAATATTCCAAATTCTTGACTAAAAATTTCATCAATTACAATATATATTGCAAGGGGACTGTCAGTACTCTTAAAGTCTTGAAAAGTGGCCTATATATGATTTTGGCACTTATCCCCATCATTATTCTTATAATTTTCTTATGTAATAGAAAAACTTTTTAATGTCCATTGAGTTACCCCAGATTGCTCCATATATCACACCTGAGTGGAAATATGTGTGATATGTTATCTTAAATGTTTCTGTATTGCTATAATGCTTCATGCATGTATTTGCATAGTGTGCACTACTTAGGTTCGGTAGTGTAAGCTTAATATGCATTTTCCAGTTCATGTGTTATCAATTTCTACCACAATAAATTTAGTTTTTATTTCATCTTATATCAGTTTAGCCTTATAAAAAATTTTTGCAAGTGCATTATTTTGATAATGTGAATCAAATTTCTCATTATTTTAGTTTCTTTTGGGTTTAAGGACAAACCATTTCACATGAACCATTTGTTATATTATCTAGTGCAATAATAGATTTTGTTTGAACTTCATGTGTACTAGTTCCAGAGATTAATACACTGGCATCATCTGCATATAATAGCTGTTTTATTTATTCCTAATGGTAGATCATTCATATATAGTAAAAATAACATTGAACACAGAATTGAACCCTGGGGTACCCCACATTTTATTGTTTCCCATTTTCTAAAGGTTTTACCAAGTTCATTATGCCATATTTCTACACTTTTTCTTCTGTTTTTCAAATAGGATTTGAACCATAGTATCACTGTACAATGGATACCATAATACAGTAGTTTATCCAAAGAATGTCATGGTTCACACAGTCAAAAGCCTTGGCTAGATAACATAAAATTCCCACTATTTGGCTACATTCTTCTAGGGCCTTTAAGATATTATTTGTTAATGTATAAATTGCTATATCAGTATTGCTGGTTTTTTGAAAAGCAAACTGTTAAGGTGTCGGTATTTTATTTACATACAAAATGTTGGCTTAATCTGTCATACATCACTTTTTCTAATATCTTTGAGATGGCAGCTAATAATGAAATAGGTCTATAGTTAGACACACCAGTTTTTCCTCCTTTTTTATAAATTGGCTTCACTGTTTTGAACTTTAATCTACCAGGATAGATGTCTGATTAAGTGATGCATTGCATATGTGACTAACTGGTTTACTAATTGCATACATGCAATATTTTAATATTCTAGATGAGATCCCTTCATATCCAGTAGAATTTTTGGTTTAAATGTTTTAATCCCCCCCTCTTTTCAGTTGTAGGTATTAGTTTCACTTCCAGTATAATATTATTTTTACATTTATATAATAGTTTAACAGCTTCTTTTTTTTATCAAGATTGTCATCAAATATTCTACAATTGTTACAAAATTTTTGTTAGTCATGTGCTATTTTGTTGGGATTATTTATATTTTGGTCATCTATTTGTATTATTGATATATTATCAGTCCTTTGCATTTTTTATATTTCTTTTTTGATTATCTTCCATGTTGATTTCACTTTATTCTCTTATCTGTGTATAAATTCATAATAATATAGTTTCTGTGCTTCTATTACCTTACCTGTATAGTACAGTGTTTTTTCTAAAAATTTATTTAAATTATGATTATCTAATTCTTTTGCAAGGATATATAGGCTTTTTTTGCACATACATGATATTCTTGTAACTTTTGTTATCCATTTATTGCTATTATTTTCATTTCTTTCATATATTACTTGAAAGCAGTTTTTATAGTTTATTAAAAAATATTGAGAAATTTATTAAATTTACTATTAATATTATCCTGTTTATAAACCACCTCCCAGTTTTCATTTGCTAATGCAAACTAAACATATCTTATTATTTCCTCATTAGTCTGTCTTACTTTATATTTACAAACTTTATTTTGTCCATTAATTTCCTAGTTTTCCAGTATTAAAATTTGTCCTTCATGATTGGAAAGACTATTCAAAGCTGAGTAACAATGAAAATTATTATGTACAAAATTATCAGCATAAAAATTTATTAATTGAGGTACAGAAACTAGTGAATTAAATCCTCTATACAGTATCTTATGCGACACTTCAACCTATTTTACATGTGTGTAAACCAAGTACTGATCCATACGGCATGTGTACTTACTAATCAGTATAGTGTATTCATTCATAGTGTATACTCTGCACACCTAGCGTCTGGTATATATTACATCATCTACTGGATGAAATTTTCTTATTCATTTTCTGCTTCACCTTAAAGTTCTAATCAAGAGTTTATATTCCTTCATCTTCATTGCTGTGGCCTCATGTGTAAGTTTCATTACAGGGTAGTTAATAGCCTATTTTGCATGATGACGCACAGCTATATAACTAATCCTTTAAACCCATCTATGTCCAATTATATCTTCAAAATACTATCACCATTTATTACAATCTTTAGTTCTTTATGCTGTTTGTTAGTTTCACTGTATTTTGTTCTTGAGCACTATATATTCACACTTAATGTACTAACACTGTTGCCTACCAGCCATGTTGTAGCTGAATAAAAATAATGAGAAGAGGACCGCTCACTGGTACATGTTCACCTCTCTGTTGCTAAAACCACTTAAGCAGTGCCTAATTGATGTCACTTCGTTCAGGCCTTCAAAGTTGCTTCATTCTCGATCCATTCCGCTCAAATGCACTAATAAATTGCTTCTGTTTTTACAAATCATTTGGATCACAAAATTTATGAGACAAAATTCCCAGCATACATCAGCTCTCTCTCTCTCTCTCTCTCTATCTATCTATCTCTATCTCTCTCTCTGTCTTACTCTCCCTCTCTCTCTGTGTCCCCCAGTTCACTGTTTCTCATGTGACTTTAAATTTTCCTTCGACACTCAAAACATTACTTTTGTTCATCCCTGTAGCCATGTTTTCACTCAACCAGTCTCCCCTAACTACAGGGGTAGAAAAATAGAGGGAAAATACATGTGTAAAGTAAATTACCTGTGGGATCTTCACCCTTGTGAAATGTTATACAGCATGTGTTTCTTTGACTGCTTGACCCTTGAAGATGGGACCAACAGGTTATCTTGAAACATCCCAGAAGAGCGAAGATCTCATTTACAGTGCTGCAGAAGTCTGAAATCTTGAATTACCATTACTATTGCCATTTTTCAGGCCTCAAATTTATATAGGTACCTGAAAGAAGAGAGGCCTTGTTTTCTCGGGGACAAGGAAAGGGTTGAATTCTCAAAATAGCCTGCATCTTGGAAAAATACATTGGAGCTGATGACTGGCAATGTCATTATGCCAGAGGTAGATGCTGTGATGCATGTCCTACTAAGCAGGGAGAAAACAAGTGCCTTGTGTGAAATTATTTGGTACCAGTGAATGTATAACATTTTAAATGAGATATTACACAAACTGAGACCAATATAACAGAGTTCAGCCATATTTCATGTATGTTTCTTAAGTATTCTTCTTCTATAATGAACTTGTGAATCTAAATTCTGCACCCCTCATCCATGAATTTTGTGAACTAGCCATGCACTGAATGTATTTTCATATTTAGAGGACAGCAGACCCTTGCTGGAACTTTACTTTAGCCTGTTCTAATAAACTGTTTGATAGACTCAACAGTATTGTCTTTTGAGACAGGGAGATAGAATGTTGATTTATGGTTTTGTGCAGGTAATTGCAGGTCAGTTTTTGTCTGACAAAAAAGTAGGCACCTATGTAGAAGTGGATATGTATGGGCTTCCAACCGACACGATCAGACGGGAGTTCCGTACACGTTTGGTTCAATCCAATGGACTAAACCCAGTCTATAACGAGGAGCCATTCCTCTTCAGGAAGGTATGTAGCAATGTAACATATTCCTTCACAGAGGTGGTACAAATGTTTGCTTTTTATCTTCCCAGTTGTTTCTGCCAGTCTCAAAATGATTCCTGCATAAATCAGTGATCTGAGAACTGCATTACCACCATTCAGTGCAGGGTCCTCAGGTTTGGTGGGTTATAAATTTTCATTTAATATACTAGAAGAGAAGTTCAGGAAAAAGGAAACAACACTACATAGGAGGATTTTGGTTGAATCAGTGTTAACAGATTTGGATATGCTCTCTCCATCTGTACAGTTCATACTTGAAAAGAAACTGTTGAATCAAATACACCACTATCTGGGAGTAAATTATAAAGAAATTATAGCATTTCTTTATATGACTGGACGCAGTCTTGGCCTCTTGTGAACATGGAAATGTGTCTTTGGTTTTATGAAAGACTGATCTGTTGACCAGGTCAGTGACTGTCAGTATCTTAGGAAGAACTGTACATGTTGGAGTTAGTTAACCACAAGTTCTAATTTTTAAAATCCTTAAAAATGTATTGCACCAGCAGGTAGTTTTCAGTATTCTTTGTTTAAATACGCTGTGCTAACCTGTCAAATTAAGCATCTCTCATGAAAAACTTAGCAACTTTTAGGATAACTATGAATTTATTGCATCAGTTTATCTGTGTAGTGAGGGTTGTTGACATATGTACTGCTGTCAGGTTGTGCTTCCAGACTTGGCTGTTTTGAGATTTGGTGTTTATGAGGAAAATGGAAAACTCCTTGGTCAGCGCATACTGCCACTGGATGGCTTGCAGGCAGGTTATCGGCATATTTCTTTGAGGACTGACGCCAATTTCCCCATGTCACTGCCTATGTTGTTTTGCAATATTGAGCTCAAGATATATGTGCCTGATGGATTTGAAGGTAAAAGAGGGTATTGGTAGTTCCATATTTACCTTATTCATTCTTAGAAGGTTTCATTGTAATGTTATTTTATAACTTCATTTTGACCTGTAATTGCAGGCAAAGTTTTAGTGTGTGTATGTACTTTATTGTGCAGATGTTGATGTTTCTTGGGATGTATCTTGACATAAACTGTGGAGTACTTGTGCTTGTCTCATCATCTTGTACTTAATGAAATCAGGTTTTGGATGTAACCTTTAAGGAACAGTAGTTAAAAGGAAATTTTGGGGTCTGTGCTATCAGGGCATTTAAATTGTTGTTTGTCTTTCCAGAAAAGCATGGATATTATTTTAACTGAAACAGATAAAAATATACAGTCACTGCTGTTTAGTAGGAAATGAGACATCTTTCTTGATCTCATAAAGTCAGTAACTATCCTTATTGCATAAATATAGTGACAAAATTCAGTATCTTGAAGTTGTTTAGTTGCGTTTGTGGTTGGTTGAAAATATCTGTTAGGGAATTTCGTAGTCCTAAATTGTCAGGGGCAAAGGGATATGCTGAAACTTGATATTTTAACGTGTGAAAGTAGTTACCAGTATGGACTTTAGTGAAATTCTAGATGCATGCTTTTGCCAACTCTCCTTACTCACTATACCTTTTCCTGTCCCTGCCTAGGTTGACTGCATGCTGTCTAGCTGTGATCTGGTATGGTTTATGTTGTTACATCCTTGAAATGTAATCTGGATTTATTTGTGAATTTGGTTTTGGTCCTTGTGGCAGGCCTTGCCGGCCTCCCTGCATGTCATTGTATATAGATTATATCAGGCTTAATTTCTGTTTCTTTCTTTTTACAATGGCTTGCAGGTTTTTTTGTGTTGTTTACTTTCCATAACTCTGAAGGACCAGTGAGCATTGAGTCATTGTATCTCATTAATGTGTTAAAGAGCAGTAGTGTAATGTATGTCACTCACTGAATGCAGTAGTGGCACAATCAAGAAATTGCAACTTTGAGTTAATGCTAAGATTGAGCTCAAAAATATAAAAACTACATCTGACAGTACCAACACACTTGTCAGTTGATACGTACACTGCTAGATGTCATTACTGCCAGATGTTGTTGTTATATTTTCGAGATCAGTCACAGTATTAATTCCAAATGGGCAATATTTGGATTGTGCCACTGTTGCTTTCAGTGACCAATATTATCACTTTGGGCTGAGCAATATGTATTGAAGTAATTTTTTTTAATTAAATTGTTAAACTTTTCTGTCTTCTTACTTTTGTCACGTGGCAACCATCAGCACTTCCACAGGCAATTAGAAATATAGTATAGAGTTGATGCAAAGCAACATGGCATTTGTCATCATGCAGCAGCTAGCTGTCATCATTTAACCTGGGGATTAGCTACTTGCAGCCTCTGTGAACCTCAACTCAGTGCAAGGCAGTCATAAACCCAACTCACATACTCTAGTGATATTGTTTCTGAACAAAAAGAGGGTTCAGGAGACACACAAAATCCTCACAGTTAATGAATAACTGAAAAAATGTATTCCTTATTAGGAAATTTGAGACAATTGGCTTGAAAAATGCTATAAAATTTTTTTCTTTAACTTTGTCATAAGAAAGAAAATTTTGTATATAGTTCATTGGTACATAAATTAGTTTTAAGCACTGGGTGTTGAGCTAATGCATTTGCAGGACAGATAAGTAAGTAATACTAGACTTTGTTTATGGAGACTAATTTAAAATACTGCGGACCATGTGTTTCAACAAAACAATTTAGTTCCTCATCAGATAGGACATGTTATGTCACTTCTTGTGTCTTAGAGCATAGTACACATCACAACAAAACCTGCTTTTTATATGGCATAAGAAGGGCACTATTAATATAAGGGAATCCATTTCAGATTGAATCATGCTTTCTTCTGGTTATCACCCAGAAATTTTATCTGAGAAACCCTGTGTACAACTTTCATGATCCTGCAGGCACCTGAACACACAACTTTTTGCACAGACTAATGCACAGTATACTCTTCAGTGTTCCCAAATCTCTCCTTACCAGCTCTGGGGACCATGGGTATCCATGTTTTTTCTTAGAGGGTAAAGTGGCCAGAGCATGAAGCTGACCATTCAGTTCCATCTAATGCAGAGTTAAGAATGAGAGAACATACACCACTATGTGTCATCATGATGTGGACAGGAAAGGATCTGACACTGTTGCAGTTCTGCTGTCCTGCATATGGGACAGCCTCAAAAGTTTGATATAAATGCCATCTATGCAGGATGGTGTAAGTTAAAGTTTAATGATGTTGAACATTTTGTTTGTATTATCTAAGAGAAAACTGCATGTACAGCTTTCCTGTAGTAATGATGAAATTGTCATTGTAGGCTGTTACATCACTGAAGTTGATCCTTGAGACAAGTTATGTGTGTGTGTTGTTATACTGTGAAGGAGATTTAATGTTTCTGGTTATTACACCATGCTATATGTTGGTTGTTTATGGTACTGTATTGAACCTGCTTCCTGCATCATCACAGTTCAACTGTGAGTATGAAGGGGGCAGGTTCCTTCAAAATGCTAGTTATTGTCTACCAGACTGTGTCAGGACATGCTCCAGAGGAGTGTAATCTGCATTTTACTTAGACTTCAGATCTTCATATTGTGATTTTACACAAGCACTATATGGCTTACAGATTTCATGGCTGCTCTGTCAGACCCTCGAGCATTCATTTCAGCCCAGGAAAAGAGAAATCAACAGTTGAAAGCTATGGGCATAGAAGAGACAGACATCAAAGATTCACAATTGGGTGTTGATGGCATTTCACCTGCTGGTGCTGGAGGAAAGAAGGGAAGTAAGACAAGTGGTGCAAAAGGTGCCATGACAGGTTCTAAAGCTGAGGATGATAAGAAAGGTACAGTGTTTTACCAACACCTGACCACCTTTTACAAAAATTAAATTCCTTGATTTATGCATTCAAAGTTCTCCTACATGCACTGCCAGGTTTGGTTATTATTTGATTTCAGAAGATCTTAAATTTGAATCAGTCACTGCTGAATCACTGAGATCAGAAAAGGGCTTTCAGAAGACCGCCCGCAAGCAACAAAAAGAATTGGATGCCATGAAGAAACGTCAGCTGAAAGAGCAGCTGGCTATGCAGAAGCAACAGTGTACGGCCATTGAGAAACTTATCAAAGGGAAGAAGTAAGTTACTACTAATTATGATAAATTTTAACCCTTTCTCTTGCCAAAATTAAATGCCAAATTGCTTTGAAATAGACAAGAATTTAAGTGGCTGCCATTACTTCACACGTTCTTGTTGACATCTTCAGGCAACTTTAAAAGCACATTGCATCAAGTGTGGTTGACTTTCAGTGCTATAGTGGTAATATAAAAACAGAGAACTGCAATCATTAACATTTGAACAACTGTTTCCGAGGTTGTTTCTCATACAGATAAAATCAGCGGAGGTCTTACCAGTGAAACAGTAATGTCTCATGTCTTGTGTGTCTAAAATACTTTTAAAATTGTCAGAGGTGCATTTTTGATTGAATTAGCCACTCAGATGATGGGTTTACTTACTGATAATACTATGAAATGTCAGGGCTGCAAAAACAGTAATGCTGGGAAGTCATTATAGTTCTCTGTGAGGAGCATCTTCCTTGTCTGTATACCAAACTATCTAGAGAGACTTCATAAACACCTTTGTTAATTTATCATCCCATTTGTAAAATTCTGTCTCCCTCAAGATGTCTTATTAAAAAAAAATACAGTGAAACCTGTATCCATGGTTTCTGAAAGGACAGAGAGCAGAAATAAACACCAGAACCTAAGGTAATTCTATAATGATGTAGCAGTCATAACACAACTATATATCAAGTGTATATATAATTTTTCAATATCAACTGCATGTTTCGGCCATTGCTGCTGTGGCCATCTTCAGGTTGGATACAGCTTCTCTGATAATAAATTGTATCCAACCTGAAGATGGTCACAGCAGCAATGGCCGAAACATGTAGTTGATGAAAAATTATACAGGGTGGCACATGAAATGTCATGCCATTGATTGTACATGTAACACATTTTTATTATTACAAAAGCATTTGACATCTGGTACAGAAGTAATCCTCATAGGCTGGAAAATTGTTCCTAATGAAGAACATTTTCAATGTGACCACCGTTTTGCCTCACAACCTCTTGCAAACGAACCCTTGCATTCATCACAACTTTTCGACACAAGTCTTCAGAAAGCGCGCAGCACAACTACACTATGTGGGCCCTGAGCTACACTATATTTTCTGGCCTCCTTTGGAACACTTTCTCTTTCAAGAATCCTCATAAAAAGAAATTGCATGGATTAATATCCGGGCTATGAGGCGGACACAATTTGCCACCCTCATGACATTCAGGAAACCAATGTGACATCACACAAAGATTAAACATCTCATACAGGAAATCAAGAACCACATTTGCAATGTGTGGATGGGCTCCATCCTGCATGAACCACTGTGTGTGTATAGGGAGACCTTTTGCCAAGAGATGGGGGATGAAACTGGTTTTCCAACATGTCCTTGTATCATTCTTTGGTGACGGTGTCATGGAAGAAAAATGGACCAATGATTCCATGGGTTGAAATTGCGGTCCACACATTAACTTTTGCTCCATAATTTTCTTCCTCACGCAGTGTGTGAGGAAGTTCCCTCGCCCAGAATCATACGTTTTGTTTATTGACAACACCATTCATATGAAAGTAGGCTTTGTCTGTAAACCATGTGTTGTGAAGTACGGCCTCTTCTTCCATTGCCCATAATGCAAACTGTAGCCTCCGTTCCTTGTCTGTTGCCGTTAGTTTATGCAAAACAGTCATTTTGTATAGGAAAAGGTGAAGATCTGAATGAAGAATTCTTTGCAGTGACTGACAAGAGATTCCTAACTCAGCAGAAGCCCTCCTTGTTGATTTGCTGGGACTTCATGTCAAAGCCACGTGAACTGCTTCAATGTTTGCAGGTGCACGGACACTGGCGGGATGCAGCTGCTTCTTCTCCAAGACAGAACCATTAGTTTCAAATTGTTGGCAAAGTCTGTAAATTGTCTGTTTGCAAGGAGCCCAGCTTGTACCAAAGTGTGCACGAAAACGTCTCTGAGTCACCACTACACTCTTTGTTTCTGCATAAAACAATACAACTTTCACCTTTTGATCTACAGTCAACCGCCCATTGTCCGCCATTTTACAAACTGGTGTGTTGGCTTTCAATTCTGACTGTTTATGACATATCGCATTTTCCATAAACTACAGCATTCACTCGCACGTTTGCAACATCGATACTATGATGTTACAATTTTAATGGGATGATAAAATGGTATGACATTTCGTGCACCACCGTGTATATACACTTGATATACAGTTGTGTTACGACTGCTACATCTTTATAGAATTACCTTAGGTTCTAACAAACACCAGAAAATGACAGTTACAGGAAAGCATTAAATATGTGAGAAACATGAGATAACAAAAGAAATGAAAATTATGCTTTTTCTATATATATCTTCATATATCATGTTCAAATAAAGAGTTGATTTTAATACCTAAATGCAAATTACTTTTCTTAGAAGACATCTGTGATAACTGTTCAGATGAAACATTGCATGTCAAACATAACAGCACCAATTTCTAGGTCAGAATGTTCTGTTCATGCTTGGCAGCACTGTGCATGTAAAAGAGTTATTGAGCAGTTTTGTAAGCAGTGGATGCTTCAGGAAGGCTCAACATTGGTTCAGACTCATGTTCATCTCCCTCTTCCACTTTTTCATTCTTCCGGTGACCCTCACAATCTTCTGACAACTCATTGATCCTGGAAATGCTGCAAGTGGCAAGCTTATATTCTTATTCTAGAGATGTGTAACCACTGAAGTGAACATCCTGCTCCTCATGGAAGGTTTCTTCTTCTCCTCTTCCTCCTCCTCCTCCTACTACTACTACTACTACTACTACTACTACTACTAACACTACTACCACTACTACTACTACTACCACTACTTCATCTGCTTCTTCTCCTCACTTTTCACTCTCATTTTCCTCCTTGTCCTCCTCCTTCACCATACATAAAGTTTGATGTAATGTATAAATTATAAGAATATTATACTGGGTTTCACACTCCTTGCATTAACATATCCAAAAGATGCTGCAGTGATTTAAGATATCACTGCTTTGATTATTATGTGCAGTATTGTGTTGAGTTGCATTATTTGTACATCCTGAAAATACCTTTTAAAAATGTCTCGTTTGATTCAGTTGAAGGTTAAGCAGTGCAAGAACTTGCTACATTTTTTATAGCATTTATTACAGATTATCTTGAGTATAAGGTTGCAGTTTGGGAATGTAATGCTAATATGTTAGTGAACACATAATTGGGAAACATGATAAATATATGATGCAGTTATTGTGATGGCAAGAAAATAGGTGTTTGCGATGGGCTGTATAGAAGTTAATGCACATGTTATGAACTGTATCTGTGCTTTTTGTACAGTAAGAATGAGCTGGTATCAGACCCAGCAGTCCGAAAACTGGTTGCAGAGCAGACAGTGCAGTGGAGTGATATGGTTGAGCGTCACCGCAAGGAAGAGTGGGAATTAATCAAACAGCACCTGATAGACCAGCAAGATATTTTTAAGAGGCTTATGGAGGCTTCACATGCTGCACAGATGAAGCAGCTGGAGGCCAAGCATGATCGGTAAGATGAGATTTTCTCATTAGTTGTGACCAAGGCCATCAGTCACAATCGGAATACAGTAACAAACTAGGCAAGAATAAATGAAACTTTCCTTCATTTGTGAGCCTTGTTCCACATCATTAAAAATGGAACTGTTTAGCCTATTCTGTCCCCAGCAGTAATTCTGTCATAAGGATTTTTAAAATGTAATTCTAGATAGTTTTAAATTTTTTCTTTTAAAGTTTGTAACTTCATGAACTGATTAAATTTGAAAAATTTTTGGGTACCATTCACTTCAGAATTTTTTGTGTTAATCACCTATCTAATAACTTAAAAAGACTGATACATAAAAGAATATTATTCTACCTTTTCTACGTATATGGCTTAAGAACTTCATTGTTTAAATTAAGGGAAGAACATAGATTGGGGATGTATGACAACTGTGTGCCAAGGACTATATGTAGACCTAAAGAAATGGAAATAACTGGAAGTTGGAAGGAACTCTTTAACCCTTCAGCGTGGGGGCATTTAAAACCCAGTTAATACTGTGATGTGGGAAGGTTTATCTATGGGTATTTAAATTTTGAGCTAAATTGTGCAGGAGTCTATTCAAAATAATGTAGTTTTGTTAATAGTGGTTGGATTCCAATGAAACTTGAAACAAAATATTTAGGAATGTCTAAGCTTTTTGAATATCCAATTAAATCTTACCTAAAAAATTTAACTTGGTGTGAAATGCCTTGAAACATTCTTCAACACATAGGGCTGCTTCACATTCGGGGCACCAAAACACTGTCTCCTTCCTTTTATTGTTTTTGTACCACACTACACCCCTCTTTGTTGGCCTGGCCTTTTTTAATGTCGGTGGTATTCTTTCCGGAAAATGTCTTTCAAGAAGTCGCGGCACATTTTTGTCTGTGGAATGATGGCCTTGAAATTTCCTGACACTTTCACTTTCATGTTCAGTGAGTAGTGCCTGTACCAGTTCTACTCTGAATTTAAAATGGTCTATTTTGGTATGTCCTGAATCTATGGGGCATATTACCATACGGTTTAGAACTGTAATATTAAGTAATCTCCTAAACAGTTTTATGTACCATTTAGTCATTTTCTTTCTTTCCAAAAAATGGGGTTGAAGAAGTTGGTCTTTTAGATCAACTCTACCCATGTTTTCGTTGTAATCTAGAACTGATACAGGCTTTTGCTTTTCCTGTCCACATTTCGTTAGTATAAGCGATATAGGTTGTAAGTCCTTTATTAAGAGTCAAAATCGTACATTTGGTAGATAGGTCAGAATTGTTTAAATTGTTGGTTTGGTTTATGATGGAGGAGAAATTGTAGAGACTCAGTATTGCAGCTTACAGGGACAGAGAGTTTTATGGCGGGTATAGCAAGCTAACAATTTCGATGTTTGTCAGTGTCAGAATTGATGGATTAGGGAAGGTTTAAAAAAAAAACTGACTTTGTAAACATTGACAGCTTTTAGGACATCTTAAATCTCGCCGGGAAGATTTACAATGTTAGGCACGCTTGGACACTAAAAGAAATCAGTAAGACGCGTGAAGGAGTTCACACGGGCGATGACAGTGGAACAGCGTTACATAAATGAAAGCCAGTGGGGTTAACGTATTCAAAATTCTGACTTTTGGACCTATTAAGGAACAGAGAAATTTAGCATTTGGCCAACCGGGTATAGTAAGAAAATTTAAGAGGGGATGAACTTGAAGCTTACGAGTTTTGGAAAACCTCACGCAAGAGGAGTCTGGTTTATACCTTGGAAGTGACAAGTTGTGTACGCGTACCAAAGCTAGCAGTGAATACATTTTTTCAAGGGCACATCTATACATCACACAGATCTGTATATGTCAGCATCGGGAAATAATATAAGTAATATTAATAGTGACAAGAGTTAATAATATTACTGTTCCACCACTTAGAACACTTAGATTCCCTGAGAGAAAGACATGCCAACTGATTGAATAGCTGGGTGGGTTGTATTAGCTTCATTCTTGTTTCCTCTCCATGGTAAGTTGAAATCATTGTCACTTCTTTTTCGTCTTTCCACTTCAGAACGGACACCAGTCCTGAATGTTGAGCTACCAGTTCTCCTTTCTTTAGCTTCTTCTCTTTCACTCTTTGTGGAACGTCTTTCCTACTAAGACGCAGGGTTCCATCACAGTCAGTTTTCAAGGTCTTTAGCCTTTGAGCCAGAGCTGGCGAGTTATAAAAATTGTCCATCCACAACGTGCGGCCCTTTTTCAGCAATGGCTCCACAAGTGACAACACAATTGCTGCTG